>SCPN01000360.1_pt1:0-132500 | contig 150553 bp, 180 predicted proteins | sample 6106831 | NCBI WGS metagenome assembly SCPN01 (sample SAMN10720447, study PRJNA508395) | human gut metagenome | isolation source: Participant 1, 0 month | reverse complement strand
CCATTCGAAGAGTGCAAAGGCAGAAGGGAGCTTGACTGTGACACCGACGGGTGGAGCAGGTAGGAAACTCGGACTTAGTGATCCGGTGGTATAAAGTGGGATTGCCATCGCTCAACGGATAAAAGCTACCCTGGGGATAACAGGCTTATCACTCCCAAGAGTTCACATCGACGGGTGGTTTGGCACCTCGATGTCGGCTCATCGCATCCTGGAGCTGTAGCAGGTTCCGCTGTTCGCCCATTAAAGCGGTACGCGAGCTGGGTTCAGAACGTCGTGAGACAGTTCGGTCCCTATCCGGCGCAGGCGGAGGAATTGATAGGAGCTGTCCTTAGTACGAGAGGACCGGGATGGACGGGCCGCTGGTGTACCTGTTGTACTGCCGCCAAGTGCATAGAGTAGCCAAGTGGAAGGGATAAACGCTGAAGGCATCTAAGCGTGAAGCCCCTAAAGATAAGATTTCCCATACCATAAGGTAGTAAGACCCTTGAAGACGACGAGGTAGATAGGGCAGAGGTGGAAGTGCGGTGACGCATGAAGCTGACTGATACTAATCGGTCGAGGGCTTTAACCAAAGAAGGCTGGAGTGTAGGAGATGTAGAAAGATTCTTGTATGTTGTTTGAAGGTATATCCTTTATATATATAGATTTAATATGAAGATTCAAGCATTCTTAGAGATAAGGATGCTTTTTTTACTTTATAGGAAAGTTCGCCTTTGGCTCCTTTCAAAGAAAAATAGCCCACATAAAGAAGTGGGCAGAGCAAACAGATGATCATGGTTTTAGAAAATATAAAACCTTCTTCACCAAAATCATCCTGAAACACATCTTCATTTAGAAAACAATCCATATCCAGCAGTCATCCTCGCTCATATGGCGAATGTCCTCGGATGTCATACCTTCTGGGGGATTTGAAATATATTTTTCGCGTAGCTCTTTGATATTCTTTTTCATGGTAGGGTTCCTCCTTTATATGAGGATTATAGCATAAAAGAGTGGTCATCTGAAGAACGCTTTCCACAGGGCAGGACATTGCTTTCTCGTATAATTCTTCAAGAGGTACGCGGCGATGGTTTATGATATATTTCAGGATCACCATCTGTTGTTTACAATGAGGACAGATCAGAGGATCATAGTAAAGAAGAAAGGATCGCAGTACGCCACCGGTTAAAACAACGGAAAGTATGCCGTGTTTTCTTTCGAAATAGCGAGATGGAGTTTTTTATCAATGGAACGATGTCTGGCATAAAGGCCGCCATAACGGATCATCTTGAAATGTTTTCAGGGATGTGCCGGATAAGGCGTTTGATAAAATCCATGACAGGAATGGTTTCTTGAACGTATTGATCATCTTCGTGACGATTGTAATGGAAAGAACAAGATCACCGGTATAAGAATCGACCCTGGAAATTGGCATGACAGGGCGACCAAGATACCAACCAATATATTGGTAACAGTCTTAGGAGTCACAACGGTTGGGTTTGGCATAAACATAGAAGCCGTGTTCATGTTCAGATAACAACGGGCAGAAACTTTTAAGAAGGACCGATGCGGGCAACATTTCCTTGAGGAGAGCAGTACGGAAAGCATTGCGAAGAGAGTATAGTTGAAATAGAGACATTACGCCAGAGAAGCATCATCACTGTAACCGCCTTCAGAGATGAGACAATGGATATGAGTTCCATTTAAGATCCCTGCCGAAAGTATGCAGGACCATGATAAAACCAGGGGTAAAGTTTTGTGTTTGTTCATTTTAGAGAATAAGCGAAGGACAACACTGGAGACGGAATGAAAGAGACAGTTAAGGAGAGCGATCCTGCAGGAAAAAATCACGGAGGGACGCATCAATGGTAAAACGCAATGACGGTGTCTGACATTAACGAGCAAAGGACATAGAGGTAGTGCGATCCATGGAATATTTATTGCAGGTAGGGGAAACAGCTGTGACAACGGAAAGGAACAAACTAGAGATTTCCGCAGTGGATACAGCCATACATGGACCACCATAAGAAGGATCACCACAGTTGATCATCTTATCGATATTTTCCATCTCAGCAGGTCTGGGATGAAGAGTATATTTGATTTCTTCATAATGATCTGTAAAGATCTCTTGTAGGATATTCATGATTCTATTATGAAGGAAAAAGACAAAAGAAACCACCCCTCAAGAATGAGGGCAGGGGAGACCGAAGTGTCGAACACTTTTATGCATAGGAAATTTCGGTAAATCCCTATGCAATGCAAAAGCCGAGCAGGATCACACTGCGGCGGCGGAAAAGATTGTTAAATCATAGTAAAATAGGTTGACGATATCAGAAAAATCTGATAATATAACTCAGAATGAAAACAAAGAATGTTGAGAGATATTAGTAAAGATGTGAAAGGAGGTGTATGTTCATGGATAGTTGCGATCGTATAGGACGAAGTTGTATGCGGTGTCAAAAGAAAATATAAAGATACAATGCTTGCTCTCTGTGAAGAGATACATGAATAGCAACATTTGTATTATGATATCCTTTGATACACCGGAAACAGGAAAAGTTCTTTACATCAGGCAAAGTATGTGATCTGCTTTAGGAATTTAAATCTGGAAGCGGTGTATTTTTGTGCCTAAATATTGGTGTTTTGCAACCAGATTTAGGAAAAGAAGGAGGATATCATGAAAAATGCAAGAAATCAGCATAGAACAGATTATGCAAAAGAATTGATCAAGATCGTTACAGACGCTGACGAAGATAGAGAAGAATTAAAGAAAGATCGCAGCTTATCACGAAAGGAGATATTGCAAATGCGATCGTAGAATCAGATAAAACAGTTAGAAAATGTATCTATGACATTTTAGACATTGCAGATATTGCAGAGATTTTTTCTTATATCGAAGAGGAACCAGGAAAATATCTGGAAGAAATGCCAATTGAACAGGCAGCGAAGTTGTATCAAACATGGATTCAGATGATGCGATGGATCTGTTTGAAGAATTAAATGAAGAAGATAAATACAAATTATTAAAGAGACTGGATAAAGAAGCAAAGAAGATGTTCAGAAACTGCTGTCTTACGAGGAAGATCAGATCGGTAGTTGTATGACGAATAATTATATCGTAGTAAGAAATGATGTAACGATTCGTGAGGCAATGAGTACACTTGTAAAGCAGGCAGGAGAACATGATAATATATCCAGACACTTTATGCTGTGATAGATGAGAATGGGATTTTTGCAGGAGCGATCGATCTGAAAGATTTGATCATCGCAAGAGAACATGATAATCTACAGGACATCATAAGCAGTTCTTATCCTTATGTATATGAACATGAAAAAATCAGTGAATGTATGGAAATCTTAACAGATTACGAAGAAGATTCCATCCAGTACTGACACAAGATAAAGAAAATCGCAGGAATCTTAACATCTTCCGATATTGTAGAATTGGTCGATGACGAGATGGGAGATGACTACGCAAAACTTGCTGGTTTAACAGAAGAGGAAGATTTAAATGAACCCACGATAGTTAGTATGAAGAAAGAGACTTCCATGGTTGATCGCATTGTTATTCTTAGGAATGGCAGTATCCCTCAGTTGTTGGAATGTTTGAATCTATTGTTGCGGTATTACCAATCGTTATCTGTTTCCAATCCCTGGTACTTGATATGGCGGGAAATGTTGGAACACAGTCTTTAGCTGTAACAATCCGCGTATTAATGGATGAAAATCTGTCAGGTAAGAAAAGATTGCTTTGTTATTTAAAGAAATGAAGATCGGTTTCTTAAATGGAGCGAGCCTAGCGATCATGGCACTCGTATTTTTGGGTGTACATCCATTTATTTAAACATTATGCATGGATTTCTTCATTCCTGATTTCAGGGTGCGTAGAGAATTTCACTGATCGTTGCGATGGTGATCTCAAGCCTTGTAGGAACGATCATTCCAATGTTCTTTCATAAGATCAACATTGACCCAGCAGTGGCTTCTGGTCCATTGATCACAACTATCAATGATCTAGTTGCAGTTATCACATATTATGGACTTTCTGGTCTTGTGTTGATTCAGTTATTCCATATATAAAGAAGAGAGTGGCAAAAGTAAATTCTTGCCACTCTCTTCTTTATATGTTTGGTGCTTTATTTTTCATGAAAGGAGAGTCGCTTTTTCCATTTTGTTTTACGAAATATAGTGCTTTATCAGCTTTTGTATAACATTCGTCAAAAGAATCTCCAATATTGCACATATATAGTCCGGCAGAAATGGATGCAGCATGAAGCTCAGGATCTTGTTCCTTTCGAGTATTAAATTTCTTAAAAATAGCAGTTATAACATCTGTAATACTATTTTGATCAGCATCTGGCATAAATAATAGGAATTCATCTCCGCCAAGACGACAGACAAGACATCCACTGTGGTGTTTCATCAACTGCGCAATGGCTTGCTCACCTTTATTTCTGGTTGGAATCCAGTTAAAAGTCGAGATTTTCTTTGGCTTTTTGTGTACGGATCGTGCTCATGATGTCAGAAATGAATTGACTCATTTCGATTTCAGCTTCAGGAATCTGAGTATTCTCAGTGATACTTAAATGATCTTCTTTGACATGAATACGGTCTTCCCTTAATAGTTTTAAAAAGATATCAGTGATCTTAGGATCAAACTGAGTCCCTTTATTATTCTCTAATTCCTGTATGATCTTTTCTGATGGAAGTTGATTTCGGTAAATTCTCTGGGAACTCATAGCATCATAACTGTCAGCAACCGCAACAATTCTTGCATGTAGTGGAATCTCTTTTCCCTTTAAACCGTCAGGATAACCATTTCCATCATAACGTTCATGATGATTGCGTACAATTTCTTGTACGTGATCGATCAGAGAAATATTCTTTAAGATATTTGCACCAATGATCGTATGTTCCTTAATAATAGAAAATTCTTCCTCAGAAAGTTTGCTTGGTTTATTTAAAATGGTATCAGGAATAGCAATTTTGCCGATATCATGAAGATGAGCAGCATTTTTTAGATTACTAAGTTCTTTTTCATTCCATCCAAGTTCACGAGCGATCAAAACGGAATACTCTGCAACACGATGAGAATGTCCTTTCGTATATTCATCTTTTGCCTCGATCGTGGTGGATAACATCTGCATCAACTGCAGAGACATCTCTTCTATATTTTTTTTACGTTTATCGAGTTCTTCCTGCTGCTGGCGTTTGATGATATCACGGATGATATGGATCGTATAGATCACATTTATAAACAGTAAGATCAAAATAGCGATACCGACAAATACACCAGAAACAGATACTTTGTAATATACAGAAATTGCTTCAAAAATCACAGAAAGCATTGTAATAAGCAGTCCAAAGAACAACAGGCAATCACTTCGACTCCGATGATTCCAATATCTGATCCAGAAAGTAAGAATGACAGCAAGGAAAGTAATAATAAGGATTGCGTGTGCTGCTGGCATTGTCTCAATATAATCTGCAACGCCTGTAAGATGCAGGATCGTACAGATGATAAAATTCAATAAAGCAATAAAACAGATCGGTTGAAGATCTTTTTATATTTACCTTTCTGAAGATTATTGACATATAAGGAAATCGGCAACGGACATAACATGAGCATAATAAAACATGAAGTTGCAAGTCCAGATGCATTTGGAACAAGGATCTGCCGCATTTTTGATTCTCCGATCATCCAGACAGAACCCATAAGCATACACCATCCAAGATATTCCATATTAAACTTGGTTTTGTAAACAATTCCAAGGGCGATACTGAATAAGATTGTGACAATCGATGCAAAAGATAAATGATCCGATCACGGTTCCAGAGAAGTTATGATTGAAAATATAACTCCAGATCTGCATTTGATCTCCACAGTAAATCGTATTGACAACACCAGAGTAGTTACTCGTATATGTTGTAAGTTTCAGACAAAGTTCCTTTCCGGCATCTGCAGACGAAGTATTGCAGAATATATAACGGCTGGCAGAGTTTTTGCCAAATCGGTGCAGACTTTTTGTATTGTACTCTTTTCGAAGTTTTCCATCAATGTAAAAACGTACATCTTGAAGGGAAGAACGGATCGCGATCACATTCTCGTTATAATCATCTGGAAGTGTAGTAGTAATGATCATCGTCTGTTTTGCTGGAACTTTATAACGTCCAGGAACAGAAATGTTTTGTTTTGTGCCATCGGATTTCTTCCATGTAAAAGTACCATTGTAGATGATGGAATGTCCAGATTGGTCAAAACTGTTCATCAGGTCCTAAAATCTGAATCCCAATGAACCAGACAAAGATGATCATCATCAAAATATAAAATAGTCTGGAAATATTTTTATTAGTTTTGTATGGTTTTCTGATCAAAATAGTTTTCCCCCTCCATTTGTTGATCGCATTGTATATCAAAATCAACATAATTAATTTTATTATACGGTTTTATGATTCAATTTGCAATTTAAACTATACTTGACAGATCAATATTTTTTTGTTAAAGTAATCAAACAATCAATATTCCATGAGGGAGTAGTTCGCGTCATACAAAGACGTGATTTGTCAACAGACTCGGTAATGACTCGCAGATATCAAGCAAGTCAGCCTGGCAAATATTAAAGAATGAGACTCATGTATGTTCTTATAGTACATCTGGAACATACATGAGTTTTTCTTATGTACAAATAAAAGACAATTTTGAAAGGAGAAAAACAAATGGAGAAATTTATCAACCAATCCCCATTATTTTTAGTGATCATCTGTCTGATCATAGGATTTGCATTTTTAATGAAAGGAGCAGACTATTTTGTAGAAGGAAGTTCAAGTGTCGCCAAACGTTTAAAAGTTCCTTCTATTATCATTGGATTGACGATCGTAGCCATGGAACATCACTTCCAGAAACTGCAGTCAGTGTAACAGCGTCTATTGCCAATAATAATGCTCTGGCGATCAGTAATGTAGTTGGTTCTAATATCTTTAATATGATGTTTGTGATCGGAGTCTGTTCAATTTTAGCAACGATCGGTGTAAAAAGAGAAACAATTATAAGAGATATTCCATTATCTCTTGTATGTGCGACATTACTTCTCATATTTGGTTATCTTGCATTCGGAGATAGATCACATATGATCCTTGGACGTTTTGATGGAATCATTTTCCTTATATATTTGCCGTATATGTTCTTATGATGGTTTTTCAGGCAATGCGTGCCAGAAATAATCAGGAAGTCGTACAACTTGAAACAATGGAAAATGAAGAATTGATGATCATGTCTTATCCAAAGAGTCTGTTATGTATCGTTGGAGGTGCAGCAGCCATTGCATTTGGTGGAGATCTTACAGTTGATGCCGCAAGCAGGATTGCCATAGATTTTGGAATGAGCCAGAATCTTGTAGGATTAACGATTGTTTCGATTGGAACGTCTCTTCCAGAACTGGTCACATCCATCGTAGCCGCAAGAAAAAATGAAGTTGATATGGCGGTCGGGAATGCGATCGGTTCCAATATCTTTAACATCCTTATGGTACTTGGAATCGCATCTGCGATCAGTCCATTACAGCTAATTGGTGAAAATGTGATCGACATCATAGTTTTAGTCGTATTTTCAGTTGTAGTATGGATCTTTGGAGCAACGAAAAAAAAGATTTCAAGAACCGAAGGAATTGCAATGATCTGCATGTATCTTTGCTATAGTGTGTATATTATTATGCGGTAGGCGTGATCATTGACATTACACTGTCGCAATTATAAAATATAAGATATATGATGGAGGAGAATCAATGATCAGATTAGCAACGATAGGAACCAATTTTATTACAGACTGGCTGATGGAAGGAATTTTAGAATTAGATGAAATCCAATTAACAGCTGTATATTCAAGAAATTTAGAAAAAGGGAAGCAGTTTGCAGCAAAATATAATGTAGAAAAAGTATATGATAACTACGAAGAGATGGCAAAAGATCCAGAGATTGATGCGGTTTATGTAGCGAGTCCAACTTATATGCATTATACACATTCGATCACAATGATCAATTACGGAAAGCATGTGCTTTGTGAGAAACCTGTTTGCTCCAACCGTGAGGAATTAGATATCCTGATCAAAGCAGCCAAAGAACAAGGAGTTGTATTTATGGAAGCCATGAAGAATGTACATTCTCCAGGATTCCATGCGATGATGGACAATCTTCATAAGATTGGAACAGTGAGAAGAGCAACGATTCAGTATTGTCAGTATTCTTCAAGATATGACAAATTTAAAAAAGGGATCATTGAAAACGCATTTAATCCCAAATTATCGAATGGAGCACTGATGGATATTGGATCTTACTGTATCCATTTCCTTGCAAGTTTATTTGGGAAACCAGAAAAGATTCTCGCAGACAGTTTGTTCCTTGAAAATGGAGTGGATGGTGCAGGAAGTGTGATCACATCGTATGGTGATAAACAGGCAGAGATCATATATTCCAAGATTACAGATTCCAAACTGCCAACACAGATTCAGGGTGAAAATGGATGTATGATCATTGAACAATGTCCGATCATCAAGAAGATCACGATCTACTATAGAAATGGAGAAACAGAAGAATTACAATTTGACAAAAGAGATAATCCGATGATCTATGAAACAAAAGATTTTATTAGACTGATCAAAGAACATAAAGTGGATCATCAATTTTTAAGAGCATCCGAGATCGAGATGGATATCACGGATGAAGTGCGAAGACAGACAGGAATTGTATTTCCGGCAGATAAGATCCGTGAACAGTGATCGCAAGTGAACAATCTCTTAAAACAGAAAGGAAAGCAAACATGAGAAAGATCATAGCAGCAGGATGTCTGATGGCAGCCATGACACTTTGTGTTGGGTGTTCATCTGCAAAAGACGGCAGCAAAGATACAACAAAAGCAACAACAGAAACAAAGATGAAAGTGCAATCAAAATATAAAGTACCAAAGATCACAGCAGCAAAGAAAACAGACCAACTTGCGGATGCACAAAAGGGAGAAACGATCGTCACTATGAAAGTCAAAGGTTATGGAGAAATGCAGTTTAAGTTCTTCATGAAGAAAGCGCCTTTGGCTGTGAAGAATTTTGTAACTCTTGCATCGAATGGATACTTTGATGGACAGATCTTTCACAGAGTCATCAATGATTTTATGATCCAGAGTGGAGATCCAACAGGAACAGGAACAGGCGGAGAAAGTATTTGGGGAGAAGACTTTGATAATGAAGTATGTGAGGAACTTCTGCCTCTTCGCGGTTCTTATGTATGGCAAATTCCGGAGCAGATACGAATGGAAGTCAGTTTTTTATCGTGCAGGCGAAAGCAGATACAGCGAAGAAAGGTCTGGAAGAAGGAATGTAGAGCTCACAAAGAAACAACAAGCGTTATTCTTGGATCAGGGTGGATATCCATCCTTAACAGGAAGTTATACTGTGTTTGGACAAATGATCAATGGATATGATGTGTTAGATAAGATTTCAGGATGCAAGACACAAGATAATGGAAGTGGAGAAGTAAGCCAGCCAGTGAAGAAAGTTGTAATAGAGAAAATGACTGTTTCAAATGCAGAATAAATTAGAGGAAAACAGGTGGTTATATGCTGATCGTTGCACTTGATATTTCAAAAAAAGAGCCGTTATATGAGCAGATTTATAATTCTATCAAAGAAGAAATTATAACAGGAGTTTTGCCCTTTGGGGCCAGACTCCCTTCTGCAAGGAGACTTTCCAAACATTTAGATGTCAGCAGGAATACTGTGGACACTGCATATGCACAGCTTTGTGCAGAAGGATATATTGAATCAAAACCAAAACGTGGTTTCTTTGTCTGTCAGGTAGAAGAACTGGCAGAGCTTCACATTCCAGTTAAGATCGAAGAAGAGGAAGAAGAAATACGACCAGAGAAGATACCATACGACTTTTCATCAGCAGGAGTTGATATGGAACAGTTTCCTTATCATATCTGGAGAAAACTGCTAAAAGAGATCATGATCAATGATAACAGTGAGTTATTTCAAAAGGGGAATTTTCAAGGAGATTTGGAATTGCGCAAAGCGATCATGTATTATCTGAGACAATCCAGAGGTGTTCATGTTCATGCCAGCCAGATCGTAGTGGCAGCAGGAATGGAGAATCTGCTATTTTTACTACGTCAGATTTTAGGAGAAAAAGTTTCCATTGGAATTGAAAATCCAGTTTACAAAAATGCGTATGAAATCTTAAAGGAATTGGATTTTAAGATTCATCCGATCTCCATGGACGAAAGTGGAATGTGTGTAGAACAATTGCAGAAAACAGATGCGAACTTAGCATATGTAACCCCGGCACACCAATATCCCACAGGCGTGATCATGCCAATAGGGCGAAGAAGTCAATTATTAGGATGGGCTAAAAAAGATCCAGATCATTATATTATCGAAGATGATTATGACAGCGAGTTCAGATATCATGGAAAACCAATTCCAGCGATGCAGGGATTAGATGATGGAGAAAATGTGATCTACATGGGAACATTTTCAAAAGCGATCGCACCAGCGATCCGAGCAAGTTATATGGTGCTCCCAAAGAAACTTGCAAAGAGATATCAGCAGATTGGCCAGACATTTTCCTGTGCAGTATCAAGGATTGATCAGAAAGTTTTGACGCTGTTTCTGACAGAAGGGCATTTTGAACGACATTTAAACCGGATGAGGAATATTTATAAAGAGAAACATGATCTATTGATCAAAGAAATTAAGAAGTTAAACTCCGATATTCAAATATATGGTCATGGAGCAGGAGCACATATCATCGTAAGATCCCTGTCAGTGATCAAAAAGAGTTTCAAAAAAAATTAAGACAAAAAGATGTGATGATCTATCCGCTCTCATGGTATTATATAGAAGGAAAACCATTGAAAGAAGAATATATTTTGGGGTTTACGAGAATGAAAAAAGAAGATATGATAAAAGGGATTGAAATTATAGGAGAAGTACTCTATTCAAAATAAAAAGTGGAGGACAATCATATGTCAGAAGAGAAAAATCAAAATGAGATTGAGGAAGTAACAAATGAGGATGAACACAAAGATGTGGAACATTACTGCTATCTTTGCAGACGTCCGGAATCTGTAGCCGGTAAGATGTTAGAACTTCCGAATAATATTTTTATATGTACAGATTGTATGCAGAGGACATTAAATTCTATGGGCAATGGTCAGTTTGGATTTATTGACGCAAGAAATATGGATCTTGACAGCATGGATATCACAAAGATGATGAACGATATGCAGAGCATGCAGCCAAAAGCGGAAGTAAAGAAGAAAAAGAAAGACAAAAAAGAAGAGCCAGAGTTTACATTAAAAGATATTCCAGCACCACATCAGATCAAGGCGATGCTGGATGAATATGTTATTGGACAGGATTATGCGAAGAAAGTAATGTCTGTTGCTGTATACAATCACTATAAACGAGTGGTTACAAACACAATGGATGAGATCGAAATCGATAAATCGAATATGCTGATGATCGGACCAACAGGAAGTGGTAAAACATATCTGGTCAAGACACTTGCAAGACTGTTAAAAGTACCACTAGCGATCACAGATGCTACATCACTTACAGAGGCAGGTTATATTGGTGATGATATAGAAAGTGTTTTATCAAAGCTCTTACAGGCGGCAGATAACGATGTAGACCGTGCAGAACATGGAATCGTATTCATTGACGAGATTGATAAGATTGCCAAGAAACAAAATACAAACAGCAGAGATGTCAGTGGCGAATCCGTACAGCAAGGATTGCTAAAACTCTTAGAAGGAGCAGAAGTCGAAGTGCCAGTCGGAGCTACAAGCAAGAATGCAATGGTACCACTCACAACGATCAATACAAGGAATATTCTTTTTATCTGTGGTGGAGCCTTCCCGAACTTAGAAGGAATCATCAAAAAACGTCTGATGAAGAAAACATCGATCGGATTTGGAGCAGATTTAAAAGACTGTTTTGATGAGGAAGAAAACATCATTGCACAGGTTACGAATGAAGATTTGAGAGAATATGGATTCATACCGGAATTCATCGGAAGACTTCCAATGATATTTACATTAGAAGGACTGACAAAAGAGATGCTAGTCAAGATTCTAAAAGAACCAAAGAATGCGATCTTAAAACAGTATCAGAAGTTATTAGAATTAGATGAAGTAAAATTAGAATTCGATGAAGGGGCTCTGGAGGCTATCGCAGAACAAGCTCTGAAAAGAAAACAGGAGCCAGAGCATTACGTGCGATCATCGAGAAATTCATGCTCGACATTATGTACGAGATACCAAAAGACGACACGATCGGAAGCGTAACGATCACAAGAGATTATATTGAGAATCATGGAAATCCAGAGATTCATCTAAGAGATCAGTAAATAAGAATGATACGCCAATATGTATAAATGAAATGCAGCCAGAAAGTTAAATCAATAACTGTCTGGCTGCATTTTATGTTATTTAATATTCTATTAACGAAAGTCTTATTTAATAACCTTGATCCATCCTTCAGGGGCTTCAATATGACCCATCTGGATTCCTGTTAAAGTATCGTATAACTTCTTAGTTACAGGCCCCATCTTTTCCATTCCGCTTGGGAAGCAGATTTCATTACCGTGATCATAAATCTTTCCTACTGGAGAGATAACTGCGGCTGTTCCACATAATCCACATTCAGCGAAATCTTTGACTTCATCAAATAATACTTCACGTTCTTCGACTTCAAGTCCAAGGTATTCTTTGGCTACATAAACTAAAGAACGACGAGTGATAGATGGAAGGATACTGTCAGATTTAGGTGTTACAACTTTACCATCTTTTGTAATAAAGATGAAGTTAGCTCCACCTGTTTCTTCTACTTTTGTTCTTGTTGCTGGGTCAAGATACATATTCTCATCAAATCCCTGACGATGAGCTTCCATGATTGGGTAAAGGCTCATAGCATAGTTTAATCCGGCTTTGATATTACCTGTTCCACGAGGAGCAGCACGATCATAATCACTGACGCGGATTGTAATCGGTTTAGCTCCTCCTTTGAAGTATGGTCCTACTGGTGTAGTAAAGATACGGAACTGATATTCATTTGCTGGTTTTACACCGATCACAGGATCACTTCCGAACATATAAGGACGGATATATAATGTAGCACCAGAACCGAAAGGTGGTACGAATGCTTCATTCGCTGCAACGACTTTCTCGATCGCTTCTACAAATTTATCTTCAGGGAATACAGGCATCTCAAGTCTTCTGCTGAATCTGCCATACGGCTTGCATTTAAGTCAGGACGGAATACAACGATATGTCCATCTTCTGTTGTGTAAGCTTTCATTCCTTCAAAACATGTCTGAGCGTACTGTAATACACCGGCACATTCAGAGATTGTGATGTTGGCATCTGTTGTTAATTCACCTTCATCCCATGCTCCATCTTTGTAATTAGCTACAAAACGGTAATCTGTTGGCATATAACCGAAACCGATGTTAGCCCAGTCGATATTTTTCTTTTCCATAATATTAATGCACTTCCTTTTATTCGTATTGTAGAGTCGTTAGCCAGTCTATAGATGGTCGGCTAAAAATTCTTATTGCTAACAGTTTACACCTGAATATTTATAACGTCAAGAGATTTTATGCATCGTAACCATGAATGTTTTTCACCGATGGACCATATGTGAGTCCAACACCCTGAGAGCTGTTTGGCCCTTTTGGATATCCAATACCACTGTAATAAATATAATAAATTCCATTTTCCACAAAAAAGCTGCTACGGTAAATACCACGGTTGTCCCATGCTTTTTCCTTTTCAGATGGTTTTAAGATCGTAATACATTTCTTAAAATCATGCTCATTTTGGATGAAGTATAATAAAGATTCATTTCCCGGTGCCTATGCCCTTTGTAGAAGGCAACGACGAGCATTCATAGCCTTTCTCTGTATGAATGACATCTAGATGCCAGCTTCGAAGTCTGTCAGATGGATATTTTAACTGAATCGTGCTTGGAGTTGTCCAATGAAAACCATCTTTACTTTCACGGTATAAAACAGAATTTTCTTTTACAGTTGACAGTCCACATCTTATATCGTCCGTTTTCATAAATGATCGCCGGACTTAGAATACGATCAGTGCGTGCATCGGAAACCAATACATTCTGAGCTTTACTCCAGTGGATACCATCGGTTGTTGTACGTTTCATGATCTTATCGATCTTGGTACGATTATCGACTTGGCGCCAGTAACATTCTAAGGTATCGATATCTTTTCTATATACAAGATGGGTATCTGAATTATACTGTTTGTCAGGGTCTTCAAATGGGGTCAATGGATCAAGTGAAACAGCTTTTCCCTCTCCTTCAAATGGCTTCCAATGAATCCTGTCATTGGAGACACAGACGTGTGGATTTTCTTTTCGCTGATCTGCACCTGGATATGGAGTGTATGCCATCCAATAGCGATAGCCGTTCCATGGTTTTCAAAGTTTAAGACTTTTGGGTGAAATGCCTGATCATCACCGTAAGAACTGATGATATCAAGTTTTGATCTGCAAAGTTTCCTCTCCCAAGAGGCACTTGTTTTGGCAGGTTTATCAATTTCTGCCTGTGTGTTTTTTGGTGCACAAGAAGATGTGATGATCAATAAAGCTAAGATCATCACCAGTGCAATGCTTTTGTTCTTTTTTAACATAATCTCCTCCTTATTGTAAGTAGCCTGTGAAGATCAAGGACAGTAAATATGGAAATTTACATAGATTTTACCTAGGCTGTTTACAGTATAACATAAGAAACAGCCTTGTTTTCATAAAAGTATAATAATTAAGGAAAATGAAAGAAAGTTATTGGGAAAGTATGAAAAATAATGCTATAATATTACAGAACAATCAAAAAAGCGTAAACGAAAGGGGAGCCTTCTCATGGACCAGATGAAGTATCTAAAGGAACTGGCAGTGCGTTATCCAAATGTCGCAGCTGCTTCAACAGAGATCATCAATCTTCAGGCAATCTTGCATCTTCCCAAAGGAACAGAGCATTATGTTTCTGATGTTCACGGCGAATATGAGAAATTCAGCCATATCATAAGGAATGGATCAGGAGCGATCCGAAGCAGGATTGAAGATGAATTTGGGAATACACTGACAACAAAGCAAAAGAAAAATCTGGCATCAGTTATTTATTATCCGGAGCAGAAGATGGATTTAATGGAGGAAGAATTACCAAAGAATTTCCTTCTTGAATGGCAGCATGATACGATGGTACGTCTGGTTCATGTTGCAAGATCAGTCGGGAATAAATATACAAGATCAAAAGTAAGGAAAGCAATGTCACCAGAATTTGCCTATGTGATGGAAGAATTGATGGTAGAACACCGGAGAGCTGATAAGAAACGCTATGTAGAGCAGATTCTTGAGACGATCATCACGACAGGAAGGGTCAGACAGTTTATTGCAGCGATGGCCCATCTGATCCAGGATCTGACGATCGATCATCTGCATGTGATCGGAGATATTTACGATAGAGGATCTGGTCCACACAGGATCATGGACTGCATCATGAAGACAGTGAATGTTGATATTCAGTGGGGAAATCACGATATTTTATGGATGGGAGCTGCATCTGGGCACCGCGCATGTATTTGTAATGTTGTAAGAATCTGTGCAAGATACAATAATCTGGATGTTTTGGAAAATGGTTATGGCATCAATCTGATCCCGCTGGCAAGATTTGCATTGGAGTGTTACAAAGATGATGAATGTGAATTATTCCATGCATCTGGAGAAGTGGATGAGAGTAATATCCGAGAAGAAGAATTGAATAAGAAGATGCACAAAGCCATTGCGATCATGCAGTTTAAAGTAGAAGGTCAATTGATCAAACGCCGTCCAGACTTTTTGATGGATCAAAGATTACTATTAGACAAGATCGACTATGAAAAAGGAACGATCACATTAGATGGAAAAGAATATGAATTAAAAGATAAGAATTTTCCAACGATCGATCCAAATGATCCATATAAATTGACCAAAGAAGAAGAATATGTGATGGAACATCTGGTAACTGTATTTAAATACTGTGCTTATCTTCAGGAACATATAAGATTCTTATTTGCAAAAGGACACTTATACAAGGTATTCAATGGAATGCTTCTATATCATGGCTGTGTACCGCTAAACGAAGATGGAACATTTCGTGAAGTAGAGATTGAAGGAAGAAAGTACGCAGGGAAAGAACTTTATGACGTCTTAGAACATCTGGCAAGACAGGGCTATTATGAGGAAAAAGACATGAAAGCCAGAAAATATGGACAAGACATCATGTGGTTCATCTGGTCAAATGAAAACTCACCAGTCTACGGAAAAGCAAAGATGGCAACGTTTGAGCGCTATTTCTTGGATGATGCAGATCTTAAGAAAGAAAAGAAAGACTATTACTATCAGTGGTATGAAAATGAAGCAGTGATCAACCAGATCTTAGAAGAATTCGGATTAGATACATCGACAGGCAAGATTGTAAACGGGCATATGCCAGTAGCAGTAAAGAAAGGCGAAAGCCCGATCAAATGTGGAGGAAAGCTATTTGTCATTGATGGTGGATTCTCGAAAGCCTATCAGAAGACAACAGGGATCGCAGGTTATACCTTAGTGTCTAATTCTTACGGATTAAAACTCGTAGCACACGAACCATTTGTATCAAGAACTACAGCGATCAGAGAGGAAACAGATATCCATTCAGATACGATCATTATCAATAAGGTAACGAAACGTAAATGTGTTATGGATACTGATAATGGCAAGGCACTGCAGGAGAAAGTGGCAGATCTCGAACAGTTATTATGGGCTTATCAGAAGGGACTTATTACGGAGCGTATTTAAATTAATTTTCATAAATTGTATCATACACATAGATTAACAGATGGAAATTGGGTGCATAAACTATAAAAAACATGAGGTATTTCTATGCTATGTGAAAATGCAGCCCAGAGTAATGATTATTTTGAATTTATCGGGGAATACAGCGGAGTACTTGACTATGTAAAAGAAGAATTCAACACAGAATGTATTACAGTGATCGATCAGAGATTCGCGATCGCATATGTCAAAAAGAACGGACGGACATCCATATATGGACAAAATTATCCATATAATACGATTCCACGTTGTTTCGGTCTGATGGACACACAGATGTTCGAAGATGTCGGAGTAGCGCAAGTCAGAAGGAGTACCTTGGATCTTTATGGAAATGGTGTTTTAGTTGGAATGATCGATACAGGGATCGACTATGAACATCCAGCATTTCGCTATGAAGATGGCAGCAGTAAGATATATTCTCTCTGGGATCAGACAATAGAAGGTGACCCAGAAGATACATTTCTGGGATATGGGACAGAATATACAAAAGAACAAATAGAAGAGGCACTAAAAAGCGACGTGCCACAGCAGAAAGTACCATCGAAGGATGAATCCGGACATGGTACTTTTTTAGCAGGTTTAATTGCTGGAAATGAGGATAACGAAACAGGATTTTCAGGAATTGCTCCGAATGCAGGATTGATCGTAGTGAAATTAAGAAAAGCAAAAGACTATTTGAAAGAATATTACTGTATTGATCCAAAATACGAAGCATATGCAGAAACAGACATCATGCTGGCAGTTCACTATATTGATCATATTGCAGAACAGTTGCAAAGACCGATCGTCATATTCTTAGGTATTGGCACTAACCTTGCGTCTCATCTTGGAACAGGACCATTAGACCAGTATCTGTCAGGCAGAGCGATGCTTCGGGGAGTCGCAGTTGTCACAAGCGCTGGAAATGAGGGGCAGGCAAGACATCATTACAGTGGTCAGGTTTCACAAAATGATGCAAAAGTGGAAGTCAAAGTTGGAGAGTCGGAGTATGGATTTACAATGGAACTATGGGGATTAGCTCCGAACCGATATTATGTAGATATTGAGTCACCGTCAGGACAGAAAACAGGTAGGATACAAGGTGGGTTAAGCGGGCAAAGATATGTAACATTTTTATTAGAAAAAACAAGGCTGATCGTAGAATACTTTACGGTAGATACATCTGCAGGAGCTCCAGTTATCGTTATGAGATTTCAAAATCCGGCACCAGGAATCTGGAACATCTACGTCAGTGACGATGGCGTAGGAAATCGTGAATTTGATCTGTGGCTTCCAATCACAAACTTTATCAGCGAAGATACATTTTTCTTGGAATCCACACCATATAATACACTGGTAGCACCATCAAATACAGGATTGCTGATATCTTGTGGAAGTTATAATTCCAGCACAGGAAGCCTCGCGATCGACAGCAGCAGGGGATTTCCAAGAAATGCGGTTAAACCAGATTTTACAGCACCAGGAGTAGAAATTCTAGGACCGTTACCAAGGAAACGCTATGGCAGAAAATCAGGAACAAGCGTTTCAGGAGCAATTACCGCGGGTATAGCAGCATTGATGTTAGAATGGGGGATCATGCAGAAAAATGATATGCAGATCAATACGACAAGAATTAAAAATTATCTGATCCGGGGAGCAAGGAGAGATCCGGAAAGAATCTATCCAAACAGAGAATGGGGGTATGGTCAAGTGGATCTGTATGAGACATTTTTGGGAATTCGGTAACAGCTATTTTTTGACTCATACATGCAGCATTACTTTTCGATAATTTACGAAGCAAAGAAACAAACAACTAAGAAACAGTCCCCACAAATATCCGTTCACTCCATACAAAGGAATCGCAAATAAAATAAAACAAATCTGGATCACAAGAGATACACTATTATGAAGCAGTGTATCTTTTGTTTTTCCAAGCCCATTTAATATGGTAGATAAGATGGAAGAACAATACAAAAACGGACATAAAAAGACAATGATCTTAAATACTTTCCGCAAAGAGGATCATGAAAAAAGAAATTTCCAATCCAGGGTCCAAAAACAAAGAATCCGCCAAAAGCTCCAATTCCAAGAAATGTACAAAGATAAGAGGTAAGATCGCACAACGTCGAAGATAAGAGGGATCGTTGTGAGTTTTGGCAGCAGAAATCTTAGGCAGAAGCATCAAAGATAATGCATTGGTGATCGTAGAAGGAAACATGATAAAAGGCAGTGCCATGCCGCTTAAGATGCCATAGATCTCGACGCTGCGGTAACGATTTCCATAAAAACGATATAACATCATTGGGATCAGAATACTTTGTACACTCTGTAATAAGGTGACAGAAAAACTATTCAAAGTCAGTGGGATCCCAAGGGATAACAGTTCATGAAATACGGAACGTTTTGATGCAGAAAGAGTAGATTTTGGCAAGCTGTCAGCAGACTTTTTGTGTAAGAAATAGAAGATCAGAGTAAAGAAAAATGAAACAATCTCTCCAACAGCCATTCCACAGACAGCTAGAAAAGCAGGAACTGGCATTTTCTCTATCATGAATACAGAAAGTAAAAAGATAGAGGATAACCTTGAAATCTGTTCCAGACACAAAGAAAAAGCAGGAACACCCGAATTCTCAATTCCAAGGCAGTACCCATGAATACAGTTTTTGATCCCGACAAATGGAAGAACAAGAACAGCAAGTCTCAGGCATGGTACACAGCTTGGTTCATGAAGAAAAACTGAACAGATCAGTTCTGCATACCAAAATACAAAGAAGGAGAAAATGATACAAAGGCACAGTGTAAGAATGATCGTAATGCGAAGTACGTAACGAGCAGCATCAATATTTCCCGCAGCTTTTTTCTCAGCAGTGATCTTAGAAAGTGCGATCTGAAATCCCTGAAAACAGACAGCAAACCCAAGGAGATAAACAGGAAAGATCAATTAATAAATTCCAATCTGATGTGCACCGATCACGCCTGCCAGAAATATTCTATTATAGAAGCCGATGAGTCTTGAAAAAATTAGAGAGTGTTAAGATCACAGTTCCGCAAATAAACGGGCTTGCCTTTTTCATAGGAAATACCAGCCATTTTTAATCATTGTATGAAATAAAAAAAAAAGATATGACAAATAATGTTGACATAAGATACATGCTTTGTTAAGATAACAAATGAAATCCGAGTTATATAGTCGGGATTGAGGTGAGAGAATGAAATTATCGACAAAAGGACGCTATGGATTAAGAGCGATGGTAGACATTGCAGTATACAGTCAGGACAGCCCGGTACCGATCAGTGCGATCGCAGAGAGACAGAATATTTCCGTCAGATACTTAGAGCAGTTATTACCTAAACTGAAGAAAGCAGGGATCATCAAAAGTATTCGTGGAGCACAGGGAGGATATATGTTAGATAAAGATCCAAAAGATATTTCGGCAGGAGATATCTTAAGGACTTTGGAAGGAGATTTAACACCGATTGACTGTGCAGCATTTACCGGAGATACATCGACTTGCAGCGGCACAAAATTCTGCGTGACCAAGACAGTTTGGAAACGAATCAATGACAGCGTTCAGCAGGCGGTTGATTCGATCACTTTACAAGAATTGATGGAAGAATCAATCGAAATACATACCAAATATGATCAAGAAGAAAGGTAGGAATCATAATCATGGAAAAGAAAATAATTTACTTAGATCATGCTGCTACTACAGCAACAAGACCGGAAGTTGTAGATGCAATGCTTCCTTATTTTACAGAAAACTTCTGGAATCCATCCAGTGTATATACACCAGCATTAAACAACCGTAAAGTTGTAGACGAATCAAGAGAAACGATCGCAAGATCACTTGGAACAACACCAGAGAATATCTACTTCACAGCAGGTGGTTCTGAATCTGATAACTGGGCTTTAAAATGTACAGCCGAGGCTTATGCGAACAAAGGTAACCACATCATTACAACCAAGATCGAGCATCATGCGATCCTTCATACATGTGAATATCTTGAGAAAAAAGGATTTGAGATCACATATATTGACGTTGATGAGAACGGAATCTTAAAATTAGATGACTTAAAAGCAGCGATCAGACCAGATACGATCTTAATCTCTGTTATGTTTGCAAGCAACGAGATCGGTACCATCCAGCCAATTAAAGAAATCGGAGCTATCGCAAAAGAACATGGAATCTTATTCCATACAGATGCAGTTCAGGCATATGCTCAGATTCCAATCAATGTAGATGAATATAATATCGATATGTTAAGTGCCAGCGGACACAAATTCGGTGGACCAAAGGGAATCGGATTCTTATATATCAGAAAAGGATTAAAACTTCGTTCTTTCATTCATGGTGGAGCACAGGAAAGAAAAAGACGTGCTGGAACAGAGAATATCACAGGTATCGTAGGAATTGCAAAAAGCAGTTGAAATCGCATTTGCAACAATGGATGAAAGAATCAAGCATGAGACAGAAGTCCGTGACTATGCGATTAAGAGAATCCTGGCAGAAGTTCCATACTGCCGTTTAAATGGAGATGCACAAAAGAGAGTACCAAACAACATTAATATCAGTTTCCAGTTCATCGAAGGAGAATCTTTACTGATCATGCTTGATATGGCAGGAATCTGTGCATCCAGTGGATCAGCATGTACATCAGGATCCTTAGATCCATCTCATGTACTGTTAGCTATTGGACTGCCTCATGAGATCGCTCATGGATCACTTCGTATGACGATCGGAGAAGAAACAACAAAAGAAGATATGGATTATGTTGTAGACAATATCAAAGAGATCGTGACAAAATTAAGAACAATGTCACCATTATATGAAGATTTTGTAAAGAAAAATAATTAAGAGGTTTTCCATAGAGGAAAATAAAATTTCAGTAGAATTTATAGATAAGATCAGGAGGAATCATAATGTACAGTGAGAAAGTAATGGATCATTTTCAGCATCCAAGAAATGTAGGAGAAATTGAAAATGCCAGTGGTGTGTGGAACAGTTGGAAACGCAAAATGTGGAGATATCATGAGAATCTATTTAGATATCGATGATAATGGAATCATCCAGGATGTAAAATTTAAAACATTTGGATGTGGAGCTGCGGTTGCTACAAGCAGTATGGCAACAGAACTGGTCAAAGGAAAGAACATTCAGCAGGCATTAGAAGTAACAAACAAAGCGGTTATGGAAGCATTAGATGGACTTCCACCAGTGAAAGTTCACTGTTCTTTACTTGCAGAAGAAGCAATTCACGCAGCATTATGGGATTATGCTGAGAAAAATGGTATCAAGATCGAAGGATTAGAAAAACCTAAAACAGATATCAGTGAAGGTGAAGAGGAAGAGGAATACTAGGAGGCAGTTGTGAAAGAAAAAGTCGTGGTTGGAATGTCAGGAGGCGTTGATTCATCCGTTGCGGCATATCTCTTAAAGAAACAGGGATACGATGTGATCGGTGTGACAATGCAGATCTGGCAGGAAGAAGATGAGTTTGTTCAGGAAGAGAATGGTGGATGCTGTGGACTATCAGCTGTTGATGATGCAAGGCGTGTAGCACAGATGATCGGAATTCCTCATTATGTCATGAATTTTAGAAAAGACTTCAAAGATAAAGTCATTGACTATTTCTGTGAAGAATATTTAAATGCAAGAACTCCAAATCCATGTATCGCATGCAACCGTTATGTGAAATGGGAGTCCTTATTAAAGCGTTGCTTAGACATTGGAGCAGACTATATTGCAACCGGACATTATTCACAGATCACAAAGCTTGATAACGGACGTTATGCATTAAAATGTTCTAAGACACAGAAGAAAGATCAGACCTATGCATTATATAATCTGACTCAGAATCAGCTTTCTAAAACACTCATGCCGATCGGGGCATACACAAAAGATGAAGTCAGACAGATCGCAGAAGAGATCGGACTGTTAGTTGCCAACAAGCCTGACAGTCAGGATATCTGCTTTGTAGATGATAACTATGGCGAATTTATCGAAGAGACGACTGGAACAAAGATTCCAAAAGGGAACTTTGTAGATCCAGAAGGCAATGTCTTAGGAGAGCATAAAGGGATCATTTACTATACAGTAGGACAGAGAAGAGGTCTTGGATTATCCTTGAAGAAACCAGGATATGTCATCAAAGTAGACAAAGATACGAATGAAGTTGTAGTCGGAGACAAACAGGATCTGTTTGCCAATGTTTTATATGGAAATAAAGTAAACTGTATGTCTGTACCAGAGTTTGAAGATGGTATGAAACTGATGGCGAAGATTCGATACAATAGTCCGGAAGTCCCTTGCAGAGTCTATATGACAGGGGAAGATGAAGTAAGAGTTGTCTTTGATGAACCACAGAGAGCGATCACGCCAGGACAGGCAGTCGTATTCTATGATGGAGACATTGTTGCAGGAGGGGCTACGATCCTTCGTGCAGCAAATGAAAATATGTGAATTTTATTTCATACTTTCTTCTAAAAAAAAGTTATGTTACAATACAATGTGTTGTATATTAAACACATAACAGGAGAAAGAGGTAGTATGCTAAATTTTATCAGAGGATTTTGTATGGCATTAGCTGACAGTGTTCCGGTGTATCTGGTGGAACGGTTGCGTTCTTACTTGGTTTTATGACAAGTTTATCATGTCACTTGATTATTTGATGTCAGGAAAAAAGAAGAAAGAATTGAAGCAATTAAGTTTTAATAAGGATTGGCATTGGATGGGTCGTTGGAATGGGAGCAGCAGTTTCTGTTCTGGCAAGTATTTTTGATGACAGGATTTATGAGATCAGTTCTTTATTCTTAGGACTTATCATTTTTGCAATTCCGATGATCTGCAAAGAAGAGAAAGATTCATTAAAAGGAAAATACCAGAATATCATCTGGGCAGTGATTGGAGTTGTACTTGTTGCAGCAATCACATACTTTAATCCAGTATCTGGAAAAGGAATCAGTGTTAGCGTGGAACATTTAAATATCGCATTGGTTGTTTATATCTTCGCAGTAGCGATGGTAGCAATCTCAGCAATGGTACTTCCAGGAATTTCAGGATCAACAATGCTTCTGATCTTGGGTTATATGTTCCAGTTATCACAGCACTCAAAGAAGTGATGCATCTTCATCTGTCTTACTTCCCAGTCATAGTGATCTTTGGACTTGGAATCTTGACAGGAATCGCACTCGTGATCAAACTGATCCGCCGTGCATTGGAGAACCATAGAAGTGCGATGATCTATTTTGTTATCGGAATGATGATCGGTTCTTTATATGCGATCGTTATGGGACCAACAACACTGGAGAATACAAAAGCAGCGATGACACTTCATACGTTCCATCCAGTATTCTTTATTATCGGTATCGTGATTGTCTTCGGTCTTGAGAAGATCAAAGCGATCGCAGAATAATACGAACAATTAAATGATACAAAAGTATCATGATCATAAAAGAAGTTTTGCAGGAATTTATCTGTGAGACTTCTTTTTTTGATATATTTTGTGAAGAGATGATGATCGTAAATTCATGATAAACATTCACAGTTTTGACATAATCCTATGATAGAATAAAGTCAACAAAATAAGAAGGATGTTTCTTTTATAGGAAAGAAATATAAATAAATGGTATGAGAAAATAAGATTAGGAGGAAGATACAAGGTGAATGAATTAAAGATATTAGTTGTGGATGATGAAAGCAGAATGCGAAAGCTAGTCAAAGACTTTCTGACAAGAGCCGGCTATCAGGTGTTAGAAGCACAGGATGGTGAAGAAGCGGTTGATACCTTTATTCTATAAAGGGAATCAATCTGTTAGTATTAGATGTTATGATGCCGAAGATGGACGGATGGGAAGTTGTCAAAGAAATCCGTAAAGTATCTAAAGTTCCGATCATTATGTTGACGGCAAAAGATCAGGAACAAGATGAACTTCTTGGATTTGAACTTGGAGTGGATGAATATATTTCCAAACCATTCAGCCCAAAGATCTTGGTTGCCAGAGTGGAAGCCATTTTAAGAAGAACGGTTCAGACAGAAGGTGAACAGATAGAAGCTGGCGGAATTGTCATGGATGTTGGGGGACATCATGTCTCTATTGACGGAAAAAGCATCAATCTGAGTTACAAAGAATTTGAATTATTACAGTATTTTATGTCCAATCAAGGAAGAGCCCTTACAAGGGAAAGTATCTTAAATCAGGTATGGAACTATGATTACTTTGGAGATGCAAGAACGATCGACACCCACGTAAAGAAATTAAGAAATAAACTTGGTGAAAAAGGTTCTTATATTCATACGATCTGGGGAATGGGATACAAATTTGAGGTTGAAGAGAATTGAGAAAGAAATTATTAAAGAACAGTTCAGTCAGAGTCAAGATGACATTGATGCTGATCATCATCATGACGTCGGTGATCTTATTATCAGTACTGATCAATCTTACTATGTTGAAGACATATTATACTGTGAAGGAAAAGAAGACGATCAAAGAATCCTATTACCAGATACAGAAAGTTTTTAAAAGATACGGTACGGAAGAATGATGTGGATGAGATCGCGAAGACTTATAATTACAGGGTTTTGATCAGTGATGGATCAGGAACGATCGTTTATAGTTCTGAAGGAGAGAAGAGCTTGATGTATAAAAGCCTTTGGAACATTTTAAATGAAAATCTTGATAAGATCAGTAACCAGATCAAGTAGCAAGGTTATGCAGTTATGACCAATACCAATAAGAGTATGGGAACAAGCATCAATCTAATGGGCTATCTGGATGGTGATTATACAGTGATCATAAGTACACCGATGGAAAGTATCCAGACAAGTGCCAGATTATCCGGACAGTTTACGATGTATGTTGGACTGATCTTGATCATTTGCGGCGCAGTTGCGATGTATTTATACAGCCGCCAGTTTACAAGACCAATTGAAGATATGGCCAAGGCCGCGAATCAGATGTCACATTTAGATTTTGATGTGAAAGTGCCAACAGGATCTGATGATGAATTAGGACGACTTGGAGCCAGTATCAATGAGTTATCATCTAAATTGGAATTCACCATTTCAGAACTGAAAACAGCGAACAATGAACTGCAAAAAGATATCGAGCAGAAAGTCCAGATTGATGAGATGCGAAAAGAATTCTTATCCCATGTATCCCATGAATTAAAGACACCGATCGCACTGATCCAGGGATATTCGGAAGGATTGAAAGACAATATCTTAGATGATGAAGAAAGCAAAGAGTTCTATTGTGACGTTATTGCAGATGAAGCAAAGAAGATGAACCGTATGGTACAGAAACTTCTGACATTGAATCAGATTGAATTCGGAAATAATCAGGTCAATATGGAACGATTTGATATCACAGAAATGATCCGCAATATGGTAGAATCAAGCAAGATCCTTGTGGAAAAGCAAGAAGTCAAGATCATATTTGATGAGCCAGAGACTCATGTGTGGGCAGATGAATTTATGATCGAAGAAGTTGTGAACAACTATCTGAGCAATGCCAGAAATCACGTAACAGATGGTGGGATCATCAAAGTCAGCTATTGTCGTCATGGAAATGACGTAAGGATCAAAGTATTTAATACGGGAGACCATATTCCACAGGAAGATATTGATAAATTGTGGGTAAAATTCTATAAAGTCGATAAAGCAAGAACAAGAGAATACGGTGGAAGCGGAATCGGATTGTCTATCGTAGAAGCAACGATGAAAGCACATGGCAAAGATTATGGAGTTGCCAATGTAGAAGGTGGTGTAGAATTTTACTTTGATGTGGAATCTGCGGATTCTGAATCTGTACAATGTTAAAAAGCATTTTCATTGTGTTGTGTATGGAAGTAAAAATGCTACAGACAAAGAAATGAGTTTTGTGGTATGATAGATAAATAGTGTAAGCAAAAAGAAATCAGTGTAAACTGGTTTCTTTTGGATAATAGGATAAAAAGGATGAAAAGAAATATGTTAAAAGATTACAAAGAACAGATTCAGGATGCAGACCTTGTATTAGTGGGAATCGGACGAGAATTGCGTGCAGACCGTGTGATCGATTTCAAGAAAGCGATCACAAATGAACATTACCAGAATCTCATCGATAAAGAAGATGAAGATTCCAAATGGATGAGAACTGTTTACGAGAGAGAGTATTTATTATCCATGAAAGAGACAGATCTGTTTAAAGAATTAGAAGAAGTTTTGGAAGGAAAAGAATATTTCGTAGTGACGAGTAACGATGATGGATTATTGTATCATACCCATTTAAAGAAAGATCACGTGACAGCACCATGTGGAAACGGAGATTTCTTCCAGTGCAGTGCACCATGTGATGAGCAGCTCTATCCTGCGAACTTAGGACTTAGAGATTTGATCGATTATTATGAAAAAACAGGAAAGATCGAACATCTGGAATGTCCAAAATGTGGAAAACAATTGATCTTTAATGTCCGCACAGAAGAGACAAAATCTATCTATATCGAAGGAGCTTACTTAAATTCATGGGCAAGTTACACAAAATGGCTGCAAAACACTTTAAATAAAAAGCTTTTATATTAGAATTAGGAGAAGGTTTTGAAGTTCCAAGTTTGTTCCGCTGGCCTTTTGAGAAGATGGCATTCTACAATGAGAAAGCAACGTTCGTAAGAGTTCATCATTCACTATACCAGATTGGAAAAGAGATCAAAGAAAAAGGAATCGGGATCAAGATGGACAGCCGTGACTTTTTAAACATAGCACACGAATAGGAGGCACCTATGATAGCGATTATTGATTATGATGCAGGAAATATCAAAAGTGTTGAAAAAGCACTCAATTATCTTGGAGAAGAAGCAATCATCACAAGAGATCACGATGAGATCGTAAACAGCGATAAAGTGATTCTTCCGGGAGTTGGAGCATTTGCAGATGCGATGGAGAAGATCCGTCATTATGGATTAGAAGAAACGATCCATGAAGTTGTAGAGAAGAATATTCCATTTTTAGGAATCTGTTTTTTTCTTGGGTTACAGCTGATGTTTGAATCCAGCGATGAAGGACCGGGAGTCAAAGGACTTGGATTATTACCAGGAAAGATCTTAAGAATTCCAAAGAGTGGAGATTTAAAGATTCCACATATGGGATGGAATAATATCAAAGTCAAAGAAGATTCAAGATTATTCAAAGGACTGCCAGAGAATCCTTATGTATATTTTGTACATTCTTACTATCTTCAGGCAGACGATGAAGATATTGTAGCAGCAACAACCGAATATGGTGTGAAGATTCACGCAGCAGTAGAGAAAGACAACATCTTTGCTTGCCAGTTCCATCCGGAAAAGAGCAGCACCGTAGGATTACAGATTTTAAAGAACTTCGTTTCACTATAGGAGGAATTGGCTATGCATACAAAGAGAATTATCCCATGCTTAGATGTGAAAGCAGGACGCGTTGTAAAAGGTGTCAATTTTGTCAATCTGATCGATGCCGGAGACCCGGTAGAGATCGCAGCAGCATATGACAAAGCAGGCGCAGATGAACTTGTATTCTTAGACATCACAGCATCATCCGATGCAAGAAATATCATGATCGATATGGTAAGAAAAGTCGCAGAAAAGGTATTTATCCCATTTACAGTCGGTGGAGGAATCCGTACGGTTGAGGATTTTAAGGCTATCTTACGAGAAGGAGCAGATAAGATTTCCATCAACTCTTCAGCGATCAATACCCCAGATTTGATCAATGATGCTGCAGACAAATTCGGAAGCCAGTGCGTTGTTGTAGCGATCGATGCCAAACGCAGAGCCGATGGAAGCGGATGGAATGTATACAAGAACGGTGGAAGAATCGATGTAGGCTTAGATGCTGTAGAATGGGCCATGGAAGCAAACCGCCGTGGAGCAGGAGAGATCCTGTTAACAAGCATGGACTGTGACGGAACGAAAGCAGGATATGACAATGAACTGACAAGAATCATTGCAGAGAATGTTGATATTCCAGTGATCGCATCTGGTGGTGCGGGGAATAAAGAACATTTTTATGATACATTGACAGAAGGAAAAGCAGATGCAGCATTGGCGGCTTCACTGTTCCATTTTAATGAATTGAAGATATCTGATCTGAAGGAATATCTGGATCAGAGAGGGATCAGTGTCAGAAGATAGAATTACATCATTTGATGATAAGGAAAGAAGACTCTTTTTTGTGAGGAGTCTTCTTTTAATACAATGTTATTGTAAAATATTGACACCAAATACGACACCAAATATAATAAAAGAAAGGAAGATACAAATGTTAAAATGGGATAAACTAATCGCACGTATTTGTAATTTGTCGAAGGATCTTCGATTTACACAATTACAAAAGGTATTAGAAACTTATGGGTATAGGATGGATGCCCCAAGAAGTGGAAGTAGTCATTATACATTTAGAAAACAAGGGAAAAGTCCAATTACAATACCAAAGCATGAACCAATTAAAAAAGTATATGTAGAAATGGTAAGAAAGGTTGTAGAAAGCGAGGAAAGAGAAAATGAAAACGCTGAATGAGTATATGAGTATGTCATATAAGATGGAAATCATAGAAGATCAAGATGAAGGTGGGTTTGTAATATCTTATCCTGATTTACCAGGTTGTATTACATGTGGAGAAACGATAGAGAGTGCAATGCAGAATGCAAAAGATGCAAAAAGAGAGTGGATCAGAGCAGCATTGGAAGAGGGAATAGAAATTTATGAACCAGATAGCTTGGAAAATTATTCTGGACAATTCAAATTAAGAATACCACGAAGTCTACACAGATCATTAGCAGAACATTCACAGAGAGAAGGAATTAGTATGAATCAATACTGTGTTTATTTACTTTCGAAAAATGATGTGATGTATTCAAAATAGTATGAATAATTAAGGAAAGAAGTAGAATTATAGAAAACCAAGACAACCAAAGGCAAAGCAAGAAAGCACCCTCTATACCGTTGGGCAAGACTGATCGCAGCAACGACATGGGAAGAGGTTGCGCAGGAATCAGCAGGTAATAGATATATGGAAAGGATACAAGAAGAAATGGTAAAGATGAGCCAGGACGAACGGGACAGATATCTATATTTAAGAGAAGCGATGGCAGCGAGTGATAGAGTAAGTCAGCTGCAGAGTGCGGAAAATCGTGGGGTAAGGGCAGGGAAATTACTAAATCAAATTTCTATGATTCAGAAAAAAGTAAAGAAAAACAAGAATCTAGAACAAATAGCAGATGAACTAGAAGAGTCAACAACCAAGATAAGACCAATCTACGATCAAGTAAAACAACATCCAGACAAAACAGCAGAAGAAATCTACAATCTAATTAATAATGAATAAAAATCGGAGGACATTACAAATGAGTATCAAAACAGACAAAGCAGCACAAAACCACCAGAAAGGCTACAACTGTGCCCAGGCAGTTGCCTGTGCATTTGCTGAAGAAATGGGAATCGACGAATCCATCATTTTCAAGATGATGGAAGGCCATGGACTAGGTATGGGCTGCATGGAAGGAACATGTGGAGCAATCACCGGAGCCGTTGCAGTCATCGGTGCCATAAAAAGCTGTGGAGACATCGAGAAACCAGTTTCCAAGGCAGCAACATATAAACTAACAGGAGAGCTTGTAAAACGCTTTCAGGAGAAGAATCTAGCAACAAAATGTAAGGACCTAAAAGGGATTGAAACGGGAAAAGTCTTAAGATCCTGTCCAGGCTGCATTGAAGATGCAACAGCCATTCTGGAAGAAATTTTAGCAGAATGATCTAATTGAAATAGAAAGAAACAAACAAGAAGCCATGTTACAAGCATAGACAAGATTTATCTATGCCGGAACATGGCTTCTTTTTATTAGCATTTGATTCTAAACAATAGAAAAATAACTATTTATTCATATTCTTCTCAGCCGCAGAAAGCATCAGCTTAATACGGTTGATCTGGTTAACCTCACTAGCTCCCGGATCATAGTCGATCGCCACGATGTTCGCATCAGGGAATGCCTGACGGATTTCTTTAATAACACCCTTACCAACGACATGGTTCGGTAAGCATGCAAATGGCTGTGTACATACGATATTTGGAGCACCGCTGTGAATCAGTTCAACCATCTCACCTGTTAAGAACCAACCCTCACCAGTCTGGTTACCGATTGATACGAATGGTTTTGCATATTCTGCAAGGTCTTTGATATATGCAGGCGGCTCAAAACGGTTACTCTTGGCTAGCTCTTTACGAAGAGTCTGACGGTAACGCTCTACAACCCAGATTGCGGAGTTGCTGACGATCGCAGATTTCTTGGATTTACCAAGATAACGGTATTTGAAGTTACTGTTGTAGAAGCTGTACATGAAGAAGTCTAACAGATCAGGTACAACAGCTTCCGCACCTTCACGTTCCAGAAGCTCTACTAAGTGATTGTTTGCATCTGGAAGGAATTTAACAAGAATCTCTCCAACGATTCCGACACGAGGTTTCTTGATATCCTTTAATGGAATGCGGTCGAAGTCACGAATGATTCCACGGATATTCTTCTGGAATGTATAGAAGTTACCTTTGGCAATATCACGTTTACATTTAGCAGCCCATTGTCTGTGTAATTTGTTGACAGAACCAGGTTTTACTTCATAAGGACGTGTATGATAAACCGTTCTCATAAAGACATCACCATAAACGATCGCCTGAACTGCTTTGTTTAATAAACCAGGTGTAAAGCTAAATCCACTGTTTTTCTCGATTCCCTGGGCACTTAAACCAACAACAGGAACATAACCGTAACCAGCTTTTTCAAGTGCACGGCGGATAAAACTGATATAGTTTGTTGCACGGCATCCACCACCTGTCTGGGAGATGACAAGTGCGATCTTATGAGGATCATATTTACCAGAAAGCAATGCATTCATTAACTGTCCGATAACGATCAGAGATGGATAGCAGGCATCATTATTTACATACTTAAGACCTGTGTTAACATCTTCCATACCACCCTGATTTAAAACTTCAACGTTATATCCACAAGACTGCAGAGCAGGCTCTAAGAATTCAAAATGGATCGGAGACATCTGAGGAACTAACAGTGTATAGTTCTTACGCATCTCTTTTGTAAATTCCACACGTTTGATCGCTGGAGATACAGGTTTTGGTTCGATCTTATGTTTTTTACGGACACGGACAGCACTGATCAGTGAGCGGATACGGATTCTTGCCGCGCCAAGGTTATTAACCTCATCAATCTTTAATACTGTGTAGATACGTCCGGATTTTGTTAAGATATCTTTCACTGTATCAGTTGTAACAGCATCCAGTCCGCAACCGAAAGAGTTTAACTGAATGACTTCTAACTGTTTATTTGCTTTTGCATAGTTTGCTGCAGCATATAGTCTGGAATGATACATCCACTGATCCTGTACGTTTAATGGACGTTCAACCTTTGATAAATGAGAAATAGAATCCTCAGTTAAAACAGCAATTCCATAAGAGTTGATCAATTCTGGAATACCATGGTTGATCTCAGGATCGATATGATATGGACGACCACATAGAACGATACCAGTTCTGCCAGTTTCAGCAAGGTAAGCAAGGACTTCCTCACCCTTATTCTGGATATCTGTACGAACCTGTGAAAGTTCTGCATAAGCTTTATCAACCGCGTGATTTATTTCGTCAGCAGTCAAATGATACTGAGCTTCTAATTCCTCAAATAAACGGGATTTTAAAGCTTCTTCATTATCCAGTGCTAAGAATGGATTCATAAAGTTGATATGCTCTGTTGCAAGTTCTTCCATGTTATTTTTGATATTTTCTGCATAAGAAGTAACGATCGGGCAATTATAATGGTTGTTTGTACCTTCCATTTCGTCACGTTCATAAGGAATACAAGGGTAGAAGATATCCTTGATTCCCTGTTTGATCAGCCACATCACATGACCATGGGCTAATTTTGCAGGGTAACATTCAGATTCACTTGGAATAGATTCGATACCTAACTCATAAATCTTACGAGAAGATTCAGGAGATACCACAACTTTAAATCCAAGATCTGTAAAGAATGTATACCAGAATGGATAGTTCTCATAAATATTTAAAACTCTAGGGATACCAATGACTCCACGAGTGGCTTTCTCATCAGATAAAGGTTCGTAGTCAAAGGTACGATGAAGTTTGTAATCGTAAAGGTTTGGAATATTTTCAGCATTCGGTTCTTTTCCAATACCACGTTCACAACGGTTACCAGTGATATAACGGCGTCCGTTAGAGAACTTATTGATCGTTAACAGGCAGTGATTTGTGCAGCCTTTGCATCGTGTCATGGAAGTATCAACACTCATCGTAAAGATTTCTTCTAATGGAAGCATAGAAGTTTCCATACCATCTTCGTAACGTTCTCTCGCAATCAGTGCGGAACCAAAGGCACCCATGATACCTGCGATATCAGGTCTTACAGCATGACATCCGGAGATACGTTCAAAGCTTCGAAGAACCGCATCATTATAAAATGTACCACCCTGTACAACGATATGTTTTCCAAGGTCAGATGGGTCTGTTAACTTAATAACTTTATATAAAGCATTCTTGATAACAGAATAAGCAAGACCAGCAGAGATATCAGATACCTCTGCACCTTCCTTCTGTGCCTGCTTTACCTTGGAATTCATAAATACAGTACAACGTGAACCAAGATCAATCGGATTCTGTGCTGTTAAAGCAACTTTGGCAAATTCCTGTACAGAATGATTTAAGGATTTCGCGAAAGTTTCAATAAATGAACCGCATCCAGAAGAACATGCTTCGTTTAACTGTACATCATCAACAACTCCATTTTTGATACGGATACATTTCATATCCTGACCGCCGATATCAAGGATACAGTCTACTTCAGGATCAAAAAATGCAGCTGCATAGTAATGTGCGATTGTCTCAACTTCTCCAAAGTCAAGATTTAAGGCAGCTTTTACAAGATGTTCTCCGTATCCTGTGGAACAGGAAGATACGATCTTAGCTGTCTTTGGCATCTGTGCGTCAATCTCATGAAGCGCTTCAACAACGGCGTGAAGAGGACTTCCGTTATTGTTATTGTAGTAGCTGTAAAGAAGTTCTCCATCCTCACCAGCTAAAGCAACTTTTGTTGTAGTAGAACCGGCATCGATCCCTAAGTAACAATTTCCTTTATATGTAGCAAGATCTCCACGTTTCACAACATGACGGTTATGATCTTTTACGAAATTTTTATATTCTTGTTCACTCTTAAATAAAGGCTCTAAACGGTCAACTTCCTGTTGGAGTTCAATCTTCTTCTCAAACTGTTTTAAAAGATGTTCAAAATCAGTTGTAACTTCCTCTTTAGCATTCAGAGCAGCACCGACAGCTGCAAATAAATGAGAGTGTGTAGGAGCGATGATCTCATCATCTTTTAGGTTTAATGTACGGATAAATGCTTCTTTTAATTCTGTAAGGAAATGAAGAGGTCCTCCGAGGAAAGCAACATTTCCACGGATCGGTTTACCACATGCAAGACCACTGATTGTCTGGTTTACGACTGCCTGGAAAATAGAGGCAGCAAGGTTTGGTTTTGTAGCACCTTCGTTGATCAGGGGCTGGATATCTGTTTTGGCGAATACACCGCAGCGGGCTGCGATCGGATAGATCGTATCATAATCTTTCGCATATTCATTTAATCCGCCAGCATCTGTTTGTAATAAAGAGGCCATCTGATCGATAAATGATCCGGTACCACCGGCACAGACACCATTCATACGTTGATCAATCCCATTTGTGAAATAAATGATCTTAGCATCTTCACCACCAAGCTCAATGGCAACATCTGTCTGAGGTGCATAATCCTGAAGTGCACTTGATACACAGACAACTTCCTGACAGAATGGAATATCTAAGTAAGAAGAAATGGAAAGTCCTCCGGAACCGGTAACGGTTGGAGCAAATGTCATTTCCCCAATCTGGTCTTTTGCCTTTTTTAATAAGGAAGATAAAGTTTCCTGAATCTTGGCAAAATGTCTCTGATAATCAGAGAAAAGTATATTATGTTGTTCGTCGATGACAGCGACCTTGACTGTCGTTGAGCCAATATCAATTCCTAATCGTTTCATCTTCTCGTATACCTGATTTCTATAAAAGTACTATAATTTCAAGCGTTAAAATAATGTTAAAAAAACATATCTGTCCAATATACATGGACATTATATCTATTATAATCATTTTCAAAATAATTGCAAATAGGAATATTATCTAAAAAAATCGGAGAAAATAATGGAAACAAGGGAATGCTGCTGCATATTCTATAAAAAAAGCGAAGGAATGCCAAGAATGATGCAGACAAATTCGTGTAAAGGGACAGTGTATGTTGTAAAGGAAAAGGATAGTTTATATAAGATCGCGAAAGCACATGGTGTCAGGGTAAAAGATATCATGAGACAAAATCCTTTTGTAAATGTATATAATTTACAGATTGGAGATGAATTATGTGTGCCTGGATTTACGAACGTGATCGAAGGAGCTTTCATTCCATATGTTGTAAAAAAAGGAGAAACAATCCTTGATATAGCCAAGATGCACAAAACAACAGTGGAAAATTTAGCAAAAAGTAACAAAAATTAGGGAGTTAACACTTCCAGTTGGTACATTACTGTTAATTGACAAAGCAAAATGAGTTATTTATAATGGAATAGGTAAAAGTTTGGAATTTTAGATATTTCAGATGATAAAACAGGATTCATAGAGTCCTGTTTGTGGGGAACTTATGGACAAGGTACTTCCATAGAAAGGAGCGGACAATGATCAAGTATTATCGCACGATGGATCACCAGATTCATGAAATCAGTGAACCTATGGAAGGAACCTGGATATCGTTAATTCATCCCACAGCTGCAGAACTTGCGAAGATCGCAACAGACTATAAGATTGATATAGATGACTTAAGAGCACCACTGGATGAAGAAGAACGTTCTCATATCGAAGTGGAAGAAGGTTATACTTTATTTATCGTAGACGTTCCGACAACAGAAGAGAGAAAGGAAAAAGAATACTTCCTGACGATTCCATGTGGTATCATCCTGACAGAGAAAGTGATCATTACGGTCTGTCTGGAAGATACAGCAGTGTTAGCAGACTTTAAGAATGGAAGGGTTCGAAATTTCTGGACATTTAAAAGGACAAGATTTATCTTGCAGATCCTTTATCGGAATGCATCCTTGTATCTGCAGTATCTGCGAATCATTGATAAGAAGAGTGATTCTGTTGAGAAGCAGCTTCATATTTCAACAAAGAACCAGGAACTGATCGAGCTTCTGGAATTAGAGAAGAGTTTGGTTTACTTCTCTACATCCCTGAGATCAAACGAACTGGTGCTTGAGAAGATGTTAAAGATTGATAAGATCAAACAGTATCCAGAAGATGAGGAATTACTGGACGATGTTATTATAGAGAATAAACAGGCGATTGAGATGGCAGACATCTACAGCAATATCTTAAGTGGTACGATGGATGCATACGCATCCGTTATCTCAAACAACCTGAATATTGTAATGAAGGTTCTTGCGATCATAACGATCGTTATGTCGATTCCGACGATGATCGCGAGTTTCTGGGGAATGAATGTTCCAGTACCACTGGCACATTCAGCACATGGATTTTGATCCTTGTGATCGTATCCTTGATCCTTACGATCTTTGGAGGATATATCCTTGGAAAGAAAAATATGTTTTAATTTTGATGATAAGAAAGGTTTTTTATGTGGCTTAATAAACTGGAAGAGAAGTTTGGCAGATATGCGATACCGAATCTCCCTAAGATCATTGTTTTATTGTATGCAGTCGGTTTTGTGATCGCCAATATATCACCACGATTATATAGTTTACTGGAATTGAATCCGTATCTGATCTTGCATGGACAAGTCTGGAGAATTGTGACATTCCTGTTGATCGGACCAGAGACGAATTTGATCTTTGTAATATTTGTATTGTTATTTTATTACTCGATCGGAAGCTCATTAGAGCAGGTATGGAACATTCCGATTCAATATGTATTATTTGATCGGAGTTTTAGGAACGATCGTTGGGGCATTTTTAACTTATGCGATCCTTACATTCGCATATGGAGAAGGCTATGGAGCGTTTGTTAACATGGATACTTTTATCTGAACATGACGTTATTTTTAGCATATGCGTCTATGTCCCAGAGATGGAAGTATATTTGTATATGATCCTTCAATCAAGGTAAAATGGCTTGGATACTTAGATGGATTATATTTAATCTACATTTTTTAAGTTCAGGCTTTACAGTTGCCGGAATTTCGGTTAAAGTATCTATAGTTGCAGCTTTGTTAAATTTTCTACTATTTTTCTTCTCTATGAAGAAGATTCGAAGAATGGGAGCAAACTTCAAGGCTAAAACAATACATAAGAAGAAGGCGAGAGCGTACAAAGCTAAGACGATCACGCCAAAGAAGAATGGTGCGATGCACGAATGTGCAGTGTGCCACAGAACAGAACTTGACGATCCAGAATTGGAATTTCGTTATTGTTCAAAATGCGATGGGAATTATGAATATTGTCAAGATCATTTATTTACCCATAAGCATGTGAAAAGGTGAGTTGTTTATTATTTAAATATATTTTTGAAACCAAAGGAGAAAAATTATGCTAACCAAGAGACAAAAATCATTTGTACAATGGGACCTGCAACAGACGACGATGAGGTATTAAAAGACCTGATGCGTTCAGGAATGGACATTGCCCGTTTAAACTTCTCTCATGGAGATCATGAAGAGCAGTTAGGACGTATCAAGAGAATTAAGAAGTTCAGAGAAGAACTGAATTTACCAATCGCTATTTTACTTGATACAAAAGGACCAGAGATCCGTACAGGATTATTAGAAACAGATGATGATGTTGAATTAGTAACAGGTCAGGAATATACACTGACAACAAGAGACATCAAAGGAAATAATGAAATTACCAGCATTACATATGCGGAACTTCCACAGGATGTAGAAGCTGGAAACACAATCCTGATCGATGACGGATTAATTGAGTTAAAAGTTAAAGAGATCAAAGATGGAACAGATATCGTATGTGACGTTATCAACGGAGGACTTTAGGAAGCCGTAAGGGTGTTAACGTACCTAACGTAAGAGTTAACTTACCATCTATCACAGAAAAGATAAAGCAGATATCGAATTCGGTCTTGAGAATGGAATCGACTTCATCGCAGCATCATTCATCCGTAATGCAGAAGCTGTAGAAGAGATCAAAGATATCATCGGTGCACATAACATGCATGTTGGTGTAATCTCTAAGATCGAGAACATGGAAGGTGTTGAAAACATTGATGCGATCATCGATGCATCTGCTGGTATCATGGTTGCTCGTGGTGACCTTGGTGTTGAAGTACCTGCTGAAGAAGTACCTTTCTTACAGAAAGAGATCATTAGAAAATGTAACGATGCATTCAAACCAGTTGTTACAGCTACACAGATGTTAGATTCTATGATCCGTAACCCACGTCCAACAAGAGCTGAGGCTACAGACGTGGCAAATGCGATCTATGATGGAACAGATGCAATCATGTTATCTGGTGAATCTGCTCAAGGTAAATATCCAGTAGAAGCTGTTAAGATGATGAATCAGATCGCAATCTCAACAGAAGTTCACTTAAGCACAAAGATCAAAGATTACAGATCTAAATATATCAATCGTGGAATTTCAGCAGCAGTTGCTTATTCTGCAGTACAGACAGCACACAATGTAAATGCAAAATGTATCTTAGCATCAAGTATGTCAGGATTCACAACAAGAATCGTATCTAAATTCAAACCAGATGCACAGATCATCGGTCTGTCACCAGATGATGCGATCGTACGTCAGATGCAGATCTATTGGGGAGTACGTCCTTTCAAATCTCACAAAGCTGAGACAACAAAAGATCTGTTAGATGAAGCAACAGATATCGTATTAGATGCAGGACTTGCTGAGAAAGATGACATCTTAGTCTTAACAGGTGGTGGACCAGCTAACCATCGTGGAAAAGGTGTTACAAACATGCTGAAAGTTGTAAAATCGGCGAATTTGGCGAGTAATCGACAACAATATATGTTAAAATGGGGATGTAGTAATACATCCCTTTTTGTTTTATCAGGAATTTTATCAGGAATGAATGGGGAGAATTTTCAGGAGGAAAAATGAGTGAAAGTTTCAGAACGTGTATACATATCAGAGATATTAAAATTACAAAAGAAACGTCTATTTTGTAAAATACAAGAAAAGAAATCAATTTCAAGATTGTACTGTATTACACTGCCGCTCTGGAACAGTGCATTTCTGGAAATATATCCATATAATGAACTATTATCCGATATCCACGAAGGAAAAGATATCACGATCGTAGGAATGGCAGCAGGACGAGATGATGCAGTTGTTATGTTAAGACGCATGATCAATGATCTGTATCATAAAGGAGAACTTGAGGATGTAACAACATATTTTTGTGGGGAAGATAAATGAGTATACTATTTTTAATATTAAAGATCATAGGAATCCTGATCCTGATACCAATCGTGTTATTGTTGATCCTTTTGATATTCCCGATCTGTTATCAGATCGAAGGAGATTTTGATGGGAAGAGTCTCAAAGCACAGGTAAAAGTATCATGGGCAGTTATATTTTTACGTGCAAAAGCATTCTATGAAGAAGAGCTGAATTTTGGGATCAGGATTTTGGAATACCGATTTATGATTCAAGGAAAGAACACTGGTCTGTATTTGGAGAGCATAAAGAGAAAGATAGGAAAAACATAAGAAAGATCAGACTCTAAAAGAAACAAAAAAAAAAAAACAATAAGAAACGAGTAGAAAAGAAAAAGTACATATCCTTCTGAAGATGAAGATGTATTTAATCTCACATGGGATGAAAAAGAAGAAAGAACAAAGACATCAACAACAAGAAAAATGTACGAAAGATCAGAAGATAAGATATCAGAATCTAAGATAGACAAAACAACAGATAAAGAGAAAGAGTTTTTGGCAAAAGAATCGTGAATTTTCTCAAAAAATGTTATAATAGATGCAAGAATTTCATAACAAAGATCCGTAAGATCACAAATAAGATGGAAATGATCGGAGATCTATTGGAAGATGAGGATATCATTGATGCAGTGAAGCGAATCAAGAGATATGGAGTGAATGGGGTAAAGCTGTTACTTCCACAGAAACTAAATGCAAAGATCATATTTGGATTCGAAGATCCATATTACACGGGAAAAGTCTTAGGCTGGACCGCTGCATTGATTCCAATCTACGGTGATCATATCAATATCACACCAGATTTTGAGAAGAGAATCTTGAAAGGAGAGCTAAAGATCAAAGGAAGGATCCGAAGATACAAGATCTTATATTTGTTATGGAAAGTATATAAAGATAAAGATGAATTGATCAAACAAAAAGACCGAGCAATAAGAATGATAGGAGGCAGTTAAAATGAGCAAAGAAAATTTAAAAGATACCATGGGTTCACTATTTGACGGTATGGAAGGATTCTTAACATCAAAAACGGTCGTAGGAGAACCAATCTACATCAAAGATACGATCATCTTACCATTAGTTGATGTCTCCTTCGGAATGGAGCAGGAGCTTTCTCTAGTGATAAGAAGGACAAGAGCGGTGGTGGAATCGGAGGAAAGATGACTCCAAGTGCAGTTCTTGTCATTAAAGATGGACAGACGAAACTTGTGAATATTAAGAATCAGGAAACAATCGTGAAATTACTGGATATGGTACCAGATGTGATCGATAAGTTTACGGGGAAGAATGAGACATTAGAAGATATTGTGGATGATCTTGAAAAGTAAAATTTGATTGTCTAACAGAAATGTATTGAGTATTCATAAACATAAAGAAAGATAGAGCTACGAAAACGAATTCTATGGAATTCTATCATTTCGTACCTCTATCTTTCTTTATGTTTTTATGAATACCTGAAGACATTCTTTTATAAAATTAAGAATTTTCAAACGGAAAGGTGTGTATGTTAAACATTATTAGTTTTCAATTTTTGGAGTGGTAGATAGATGTTTATAATATTCCACCATTAATTTCCGTCATTCAAACCAGAATTTTGGAATACATATGTACAAAAAGGATCTTCAAATATGAAACGAGTCTGGGCCATCGCTTTTTTTTTCTCATTGGGCTTATTTACAGGATTCTGGATCACTCACGATCCGATGAAAATAGTTATCTGTATCGGATGTGATATCACAGCTTACTGTCTATTCTTTAAATAACGCTTGAAGAATAAAAAGAGTTGGAATAAATTCCAACTCTTAGTGGTTTCTTATATGATCAATCAAGACTAAGCACGTTCAACCTTACCAGATCTTAAGCAAGAAGTACAAACGTACATTTTCTTAGCTGCCCGTTAACTTTAACTTTAACAGATTTGATGTTAGATTTCCACATTTTATTTGATCTTCTATGTGAATGGCTCACTGCGTTTCCAAAATGAGCACCTTGCCACAAATAGCACATTTGCCATGTTAGCACCTCCTTATTCCAATCTCTATTCCTGTTTCATTCCAGGCTCGACAACTATTTCATTCTAACAGATTGATTTATAAAAATCAAGAATAAATTTGCTTTTATTTTAAATCATTTTTTGAAACACTAGACTTAGGTGGTTTCATAATGTATAATCGAAATATATGAATTCTCGTTTGGAGGTATAATTTATGAAAGGACATGTGAATACAAAGAATGGAGAGATTTCCATTGAAAATCAGGTAATTGCGAAATATGCCGGAATCTGTGCTCTTGGATGTTTTGGTATCGTAGGGATGGCAATGGTGAATATGAAAGATGGGATTGCCAAGCTGTTAACAAGAGATAATATCAGAAAAGGTGTATTTGTTTCTGTAAAGAATAATAAGATCACGATAGACTTCCATATTATTGTATCTTATGGAGTTTCTATTTCTACAGTGGCAAGTAACCTTATGGAATCTGTAAAGTATCGTGTAGAAGAATTTACAAGCCTTGAAGTAGAACGGATCAATATTTACGTAGAGGGCGTAAAGGATATAGGATAATAGATAATGGAGGCAAAGATTAAGATGAAACAGATAGATGCAGCTTTGCTGCAGAAGATGTTGATTGGCGGAGCCAAGAGATTAGAGGCGAATAAAGAATATATTAATGAACTGAATGTATTCCCTGTGCCAGACGGTGATACAGGAACGAATATGACAATGACAGCTCTTGCAGCTGCTAAAGAAGTTGGGAACGCAGCAGAAGTGACAGTGAAAGAAGTAACAAGAGGATTATCAAGCGGTTCTTTAAGAGGAGCCAGAGGTAACTCAGGTGTTATTCTATCCCAGTTATTCAGGGATTTTATAAAGGTGTCAAAGATCAGGACGTATTAACAACAGAAACTGTTGCAGTAGGATTTAAGAAGGCAGTAGAGACAGCTTATAAAGCAGTTATGAAACCAAAGGAAGGAACAATCCTTACGGTAGCGAAAGTAACAGCAGAGAAGGCAGTATATTGTGCAAGGAATACAGAAGATTTTGAAGAATTTGCTCAGGTAGTGATCAAGGAAGCGAACGAGATTCTTCAGAAGACACCAGAGATGTTACCAGTTCTGAAAGAAGCAGGAGTGGTTGATTCAGGTGGACAGGGACTTGTGGAATTCCTACAAGGTGCTGTTGATGCTTTAATGGGTAAAGAAGTTGACTTAAGCAGTGTTGAGAAGACAGCAGTTAAACCAGCAGCAACAGCAAGTGAAGCACCATTAGAAGAGAAAGATATCAAATTTGGTTATTGTACAGAATTTATCGTTATGACGAAAGAAGAGATTTCCATGGAAGAAGAACAGAAGTTTAAAGATTTCTTAATGGGAATCGGAGATTCTATCGTGGTTGTTGCAGATGAAGATATCATTAAAGTACATGTTCATACAAACCATCCTGGAAAAGCGATCGAGAAAGGTCTCACATATGGAGAACTTACGAATATGAAGATCGATAATATGAGAGAAGAACACAGAGAACGTTTAAAACACAGGCAGAAGAAAGCAAACCAGAAGAACCTAGAAAAGACTTTGGATTTGTGGCAGTATCGATTGGCCAGGGAATGAATGACATTTTCCGTGAGTTAGGTGTAGATTACCTGATCGAAGGTGGGCAGACCATGAACCCTAGTACTGAAGATATGTTGAATGCAATCGAGCAGGTGAATGCAGAGACTGTATTTATTTTGCCAAATAACAAGAATATCATTCTTGCAGCGACACAGGCACAGTCTTTAGTGGAAGATAAGAATGTAGTGATCATTCCGACAACAACAGTTCCACAGGGAATCTCAGCGATCATTGGATTTGATCCAGAAGCAGATGCCGAAGAGAATGAAGACAACATGAAAGACATCATTGAATGCGTGAAGACTGGAGAAGTTACTTATGCAGTCAGAGATACATCCATCAATGGTATTACGATCAAGGTTGATGATATCATGGGAATCGATGATGATGGGATCAAGAAAGTCGGACAGGATGTCGAGAAAGTCACGTTAGGATTACTAGAAGAGATGGTAGATGAAGACAGCGAACTGATCAGTATTTACTATGGAGAAGACACAACCAAAGAACAGGCAGAAGCATTACTTGAGAAAGTAGAAGAAACATATGGTGACTGTGATGTACAGTTAGAATATGGCGGACAGCCAATTTATTATTTCTTATTATCAGTAGAATAGAAGATGGGAAATCCCGCTTTGATGGCGGGATTTCTTTGTTTTCGAGAGAATATGATAAAGAATTTTGAAGGAGACAGAAGATGGATGGCACAACAAATATCATAGAATTAAAAGGAATTGGTGAAAAGAGTGCGACAGCTTTTGGACGACTTGGAATCCGTGATGTAGACAGTCTGATCACGATGTATCCAAAGTATTATCTTACCTATGAAGATCCCAAAGATGTCAATGAGATCGAGATTGGCCAGAGAGTATCTATTTTCGTTCGTATCAATTCGGAAGTTCATATTCAGTATGCAAAAGAATGAAGATTGTTACATGCACAGCGAAAGATCATACAGGAACGATCATGCTTGTCTGGTACAATATGCCATATTTAAAGAAACAATTACATCAGGGAAGAGATTATATATTTACGGGAACTCCGATCTATAAAATGGACGGATCACGATGGAACATCCAGAGATCTTTACAAAGGAAGATTATGAAGCTAAACAGGAGACATTGCAGCCAGTATATCCATTAACAAGTGGACTTACCAATAAACTTGTTTCTAAGGCTATGGCACAGACAAAAGACTATATCTTTCATATTCCAGAATATCTTCCGCAAAATATTTTAGATCAATATCAGCCAATGGAATATCATCAGGCAATCTGGAATATTCATTTTCCGGAATCAAAAGAGCAGTTGATCAAAGCAAAGAAAAGGTTGATCTTTGATGAATTTTTTATTTTATCGCAGCGATGCATATGATCACATCAGGAGAAGATCTCAAGGAAGAAGGATACAAGATTGGGGTCTGCAAGGAAGCGAAAGAACTGGTAAAGAATCTTCCATATGAGTTGACTACAGCGCAGAAAAGAGCGTTAAATGAGATGGCAAAAGACATGGCGTCTGGTAAGGTTATGAATCGTCTGGTACAGGGTGATGTAGGATCTGGAAAGACGATCCTTGCGGTTATTTTATTATTAATGTGTGCCAAAGCAGGATACCAAGGGGTTTTGATGGCGCCAACGGAAGTGCTGCAGCTCAGCATTATGAATACAGAACTTTTAGAATCTTATGATATAAAGATCGCATTGCTGACAGGTTCCACAAAGGCAAAAGAAAAAAGAGAAACCTATCAAAAGATCAAAGATGGAGAAGTAGATATTGTGATCGGAACTCATGCGGTCATTCAGGATAAGGTGGAATATAACAAGTTAGCATTGGTTATCACGGATGAACAACATCGATTTGGAGTAAGACAAAGAGAAAGTTTATCGCTAAAAGGTGAGAAACCACATGTAACTTGTTATGAGTGCGACACCAATTCCAAGAACATTGGCGATCATTTTATATGGTGATCTTGATGTATCGATCATCGATGAACTGTCGGCAGAGCGGTTGCCGATCAAAAACTGCGTAGTCAACACAAGTTACCGCCCGACGGCATATCGTTTCATTGAGAAACAGGTTAGTCAGGGAAGACAGGTATATATTATCTGTCCGATGGTCGAAGAAAGTGAGACGATGGAAGGAGAAAATGTCATTCAGTATGCGCAGATGTTGAGAAGCCAGTTTGCACCATCGGTAAGGATCAGTTACCTTCATGGAAAGATGAAGGCAGCGGACAAGCAGAAAGTCATGGATGATTTTTCAGAAGGCAAGATTGATGTTTTAGTATCAACAACGGTTGTTGAAGTCGGGGTGAATGTGCCAAATGCAACGGTTATGATGGTGGAGAATGCAGAACGTTTTGGACTTGCACAGCTTCATCAGTTAAGAGGACGTGTCGGACGTGGCGGCTATCAGTCCTATTGCATTTTTATGACGAGTTCCAAGAAGAAAGAAACGATGCAGCGTCTTGAAGTGTTGAATAAATCAAATGATGGATTTTATATAGCAAATGAAGACTTAAAACTTCGAGGACCGGGTGATTTCTTCGGAGTCAGACAAAGTGGGATGATGGATTTTGTTCTGGCAGATATCTATACCAATGCAGATATTATGAAACAGGCAGCTGATGCGGTAAAACAACTGGAGGAAAGCGGATTTGATTTTCGAATTTGAAGAACAGCAGATTAGAAAAACAGATCGGGCTTGCAAGGAATATATAATAGGAGGTATATCGTATGGTACGTTTTATTTAAGATTTACAGGAAGAGTCCAAGGAGTAGGATTTCGTTTTTGTAGCGATGAATGCAGAAAGATGTCATTTGACAGGATGGGTAAAAATATGTCTGATGGATCAGTGACAGCAGAAGTTCAGGGAACCAGAGTTGAAATTGAGAAATTTTAAATTTGATCCAGACAGGAAATCGCTTCATTCAGTGGATGAAATCGAGAAAGAAGAACGTCCATATGAAGAAAATGAGAAAAGATTTCATGTTCGTTATTAAAATGATGTAAGTGTCAAAAAATAACAATCCATAAAATGCAACATCATGTAAAAATCCCAGTATCTTTGTACGCTTGCATATACTATGAGCGTAACAGATAACAAAACAAAAGAAATGGAGGACTTTCAACATGGAAGAACGAACTTCAGCAAGAAGCAAAGGAACAAACAGAGTCGAGGTACCAGAAGCGAGAGGAGCCTTAGACAGATTTAAGTTCGAAGTTGCAAATGAGATCGGTGTGGATTTAAGAGAAGGATATAACGGACACTTAACAACTGCTCAGGCAGGATCTGTCGGAGGAGAGATGGTTCGTAAAATGATCCGCAGACAGGAAGAAGAAATGTCTCGCTAATTAGATAAGATGATGTATCCGGATTGCGAAATTGCGTAGCAATGAAGCAATCCTCAAACATCATAAGATTTCAGAAAGAGGCAGTGAAAGTATAAACTTTGACTGTCTCTTTCTGAAATATTGGTTTGTCGGTTGACAAAATCTGTAGATATAATAAAATAAAAGAAATAGTGAGCAAAAGTGGAATAACTTTGCAAAGCAAATAAAAGACAAGGAATATACATAGATATGAGAGTCGTAGCAGGAAGTGCGAAGAGTTTAAAATTAAAGACGATCGAAGGAATGGAGACAAGACCAACCCAGGATCGCATCAAAGAGACGTTATTTAATATGATTCAGTATGATATCCCGGGAAGTACATTTCTGGATCTTTTCTCTGGAAGTGGAGGAATCGGGATCGAGGCATTGAGCAGAGGAGCAAAGGAAGCTTATTTTGTTGAGAAAGCAAAACCTGCATTAAGATGCATTCGAGAGAATTTAAGATATACAAAGCTTGATAAGAAAGCACAGGTTCTGGCAACAGATGTGAATTCAGCGATCAGGCAGTTAGAGACGAAGAATGTAACATTTGATCATATTTTTATGGATCCTCCATATAAGAAAGGATTTGAAGAAGAAGTATTATCAATCATAGATCGATCCTCTATCTGTACAGAAGATACGGTAGTTATCGTGGAATCGTCTCTTGACACAGAGATACCAGATTTTGAGAAATTAAAGGTTATAAGAGTAAAAGAATACAAGACAAATAAACATACATTTTTGTGGAGGATTAGAAGATGAGTATTGCAGTTTATCCGGGAAGCTTTGACCCGGTGACTTATGGACATATTGATATTATAGAGCGTTCAGCCAAGGTTTTTGACAAGCTGATCATCGCAGTATTGGTAAACAGTGCAAAGAAACCAATGTTTACAACACAAGAGAAGGTTGATATGATACGAAAAGTGACAAGCCATCTTGATAATGTAGAGGTTATGTCATTTTCTGGATTGTTGGTAGACTTTGCAAAACAACAGGAGCCAGTGTATCAGTCCGAGGACTACGCGCAGTAACTGATTTTGAGTATGAGATTCAAATTGCACAGACAAATGCGAGATTGGATAAAGACTTAGACACCATTTTTTACAACCAGCATTGAGTATTCTTATGTAAGTTCCACGATCGTAAAGGAAATTGCATCTTATCATGGAGATGTTTCTGAGATGGTACCGCCTTACGTACAAGAATGTCTTGAGAAGAAATTTAAATCATAGGAGGCGAATGAATATGAGTGAGAAATTTACATGATGATTGATGATATTGAAGTACTGATCGACGAAGCAAAACCAGCAAGATTTAGTCCAGGTAAGATTATGATCGAGAAAGATGTATTGATGACAGTGATCGAGGAATTAAGAAAGCAGATTCCAGGTGAGATTGAACGAAGCCATAAGATCATTCTGAACAAAGATGCGATCTTGGAAGATGCCAGAGTGAAGTCACAGCAGATGATCGATCAGGCAGCAAGAGATGCAGGAGAATTGATCGATCAGAATGAGGTCGTTGAGATGGCAAAGATGAGAGCGAATGAGATTGAAACTCACGCCAAAGATACAGCAGAAGTGTTGTACATAATGCGAATGAAGAAGCAGATCAGATCCGTGCAGGTGCATTGCGCTATGTCAATGAGATCATGGAAGATGTACAAGGTTATGTGGCAAGTGTCAAAGAAGCACAGGAGAGTGTGTTTAACCAGTTGTTATCCGCATTAGATTCAGATCTTGCATCGATTAAAACGAATGCGAAGGAGATAGAAGAACAGCTTTCCGGAGTCAGCATTCCACAGGCAAGAACAAGAACGGTAGAAGATTTCATTTCAGATGAAGACTAGATAAGCAAGTAGTCCGCTTGAAACACTAAAAAGAGATCTTATGAGCAGATATTTCCGAGTCTGTGTACTTAAAGTCTGCAGCACAACCCGCCAAAAGAAGTGATCATACACAATAATATGACTTTGCGGCTGATAGACATATGGGAAGAACCAAAATGGGAGATGGCATTTGTGATTTCAAGAACAGCGGTCAATCCTCTTTTAAATAGAAAGGAAGTGGAAGAATTTCTAAAAGAGAAACGGCAATTGAAAAGATCATAATACAGATTCCGATCATGAAAATGGAATGAAGACTATCAAAGATTACCTGATCTGCTGATTTTGTGTGCAATGGTGGGAGAAGAGTGGTGTGTATGTAGAAAATCGCTTGTAAAAAATAAAAAGACCAGATAGATCAGATAACACATGACAGGAAAATACAGGCAAAAGAAAAAGCGCAGAGCAGAAATTTTGCCATGAAGGATCAATGTAAGAGTATATCCAGCAGAGAACATGGGACTGATCTGATTGCAGGTATATAATAGCTTTTCTCCTTCAGATTTCGTAAAAGATCCACAAGAAATAAAATCATCAATGATCTTCGCACCGAGGGGACATCCACAAAAAAAACCTAGAATACAGGTGTAAAAAAAGTCCTCATTGATACCAGGAAAAAGTTTTTTGAGGGGGTAAAAGAGCCGGGAGATCAGATGGAACGTTTGGTAATATTGCATAAAACCAGTGAGCAGTAAAAAAGGTAAAAGAGTCGGTGTGATCGTTGCAGACCATAAAATCAGCCCATTTTTTGCGCCTTGGACCGATGTTTGTGGAAAAAATAACAAGGAAAGAACACTAAAAATAAGTAAAAACTGGATAAAACTGGTTTTCATGAAAAATCTCCCGCTTTCTTTTTATAGTGTATGAAGCGGGAGGTGAAACTAGAAGATGATCTGCTCATCTTTTATGATCGTATGAAATTTCTGTCCGATCACGGTACGATATAACTGGTTGGCACGTTGTTCTGTAGATAATAATTCTTCTTGATCTTTGGATAAAGGATCATTCATAACACGCAGATGGCGGACCATAGGGATGGAAGATTTTCTTTTGATATTCCCAATCAGGAAGGAAGCAGAACGTTTGAAACCTAGAATCTGAAAATAAGGAGACATATCGTAAGTTCGTGCTTTTTCAACCTTTTCTTTTGTTATATCAAGCATGATATGCAAAAGATTTCTGCTTATTTTGCTCCAGGTGAGGTTTTTGGTCTTACAGGCACTGATCAGTTCTTCAAAAGAAAGATCAGATTTTAACATCTTAAAAATACGGTCCTTAAAATCGCTTGAAATACCGCTGATCTGTGTAAGATCTTCGCAAGAATAAATAGCTGCATGTAAAAGCAGAGAAAAATCATCCAGGCAGACAGGAAAATCTTTTTGATAATGCATCTGATAGATATCATGCAAAGCTTCAGGGACTCTTGAGAATAAAGGTCTGATCTGGTTTTGTTCTAAGATTTCACGGATGGATGTTGCAGAAGAAATCGAAGGTGTCAACTCCTTGCTGTGATGATCGTTTGAAACACGGGTAACACAGACGGGAATGATAGGGCTGTCTAACTGTAGCAAAGCTTTTAAATATTCAATCCCAAGAATATTATTCGGCTGTTTTAATACTTCGATCAAAGAAGCATCATCAAGATGCTCTCTAAGATAAAGTTCTTTTGCTTTCGGATAAGAATGTCCGAGACTCATAAGCTCTTTTGTACCATGCTCGATTTCTTCTTTATATTGGATAAGAAAGGATGCGATCTGCTTAAGTTTGTTAATATCTTGACACTCACTTCCAAAAGAAAGGTAGTCGATCACCCTAGTTTGTGAAGCAGACTGACAGCTCCAATTGCAAAATCAGGGGCAGATGAACATGCTGCAAATAAGGGGAGTTCGATCACGAGATCGGCACCTCCAAGAAGGGCAGACTTGGTACGTATTTTTTGTCCATAACCGCCGGAGTTCCGCGCTGTACATAGTTTCCACTCATGATGGCAATGACGCAGTCTGCACCCGTGATATTCCTTGTCTGCATGATGTGGTATTCATGACCATTGTGAAACGGATTGTATTCGCAAATGATAGCTGCTGTTTTCATAAAATATCCTTTCGAGATTCCTTATTTGAATCGTTTATTTTGTAAATGTATTATAAATCACAAATGAATAAAAGTAAAATTGCACAAAAAATGAAAAATGAGCAACAAGTATCTTGTCAGAGAAAACAAAAAAATGTAGAATAGAATATAGATTTTTCTGGAAATGTACAACGAAAAATACAAATACTATTATTGTATACAAAGAAATGATGTTGTATAATTTAACAAGATTAAATTCATCTTTTGGAAAGTTGAAAGGAGCAACGCGAAAAATGAGTGTTATTGATGAGATTAAAAACAAGGCAAAAGCAAATAAGAAAACTGTTGTACTGCCTGAAACTACAGACATGAGAACATTAACAGCAGCAGCAGAGGTTATCAGTGAAGGGATCGCTGATATTATTTTAGTTGGAAAAGAAGACGAGATTAAGGCAAAAGCAGAAGCAGAAGGATTAGATTTAGCCAAAGCTTCTTTTGTTGATCCAGAGAACTGTGATCATTTAAATACATATATCGAATCTTTGTGTGAAGCAAGAAAGAGCAAAGGACTGCTTCCAGAAGATGCAAAAGAGATCCTGTTATCCAACCCACTGTTCTTCGGAGCAACAATGGTAAGAGTTGGAGATGCAGACGGAATGGTAGCAGGAGCGATCAACTCTTCTGCAAACGTACTTCGTGCAGCACTTCAGGTTGTTAAGACTGCACCTGGTACAGAAATCGTATCAGCCTTCATGTTAATGGATACACAGGCTAAAGATATGGGTGAAAACGGATGTTTCGTATTCGCTGACTGTGGACTGAACCAGAATCCAAATCCAGAACAGTTAGCAGCAATCGCTTCAAGCTCAGCTAAGACATTTGAGCAGTTGATCGGAGCAACACCTAGAGTTGCAATGTTATCCCATTCTACATGTGGAAGTGCAAAACATGACGATGTAACAAAAGTTGTAGAAGCAACAAACATCGCTAAAGAAAAATACCCTCAGTACCTGATCTGTGGAGAATTACAGCTTGACGCAGCGATCGTACCAGAAGTTGCAGCAAGTAAGGCTCCAAGAAGTGAAGTTGCTGGTAAAGCGAACGTATTAGTATTCCCAGACTTAGATGCTGGTAACATTGGATATAAATTAGTACAGAGATTAGGTGGAGCACAGGCATTCGGACCTATCACACAGGGAATCGCAAAACCGGTCAATGACTTATCACGTGGATGTGTAGCATCAGATATCGTTGGTGCAGTAGCGATCACATGTGTACAGGCAGCAGCACTGGAAGCAGATAAATAAGAAAAATATAAGGAGAATCATAGTTCATGAAAGTTTTAGTTATCAACTGCGGAAGCTCATCATTAAAATATCAGTTAATCGATTCAGAGACAGAAAGTGTTTTAGCAAAAGGATTATGTGAAAGAATCGGAATTGATGGAGCATTAACACATCAGCCAGCGGGAAAAGACAAGATCAAATCTACACCAGCTATGCCAGATCATAAGACAGCGATCGGAATCGTTATCGACCAGCTGACAGATAAAGAAAACGGAGTTGTAGAAAGTCTTGATGAGATCGGAGCTGTAGGACACCGTATTGTTCACGGTGGAGAGAAATTCACAAAATCATGCTTGATCACAGATGAAGTTATCAAAGAAGTTGAAGAATGCAGCGTATTCGCACCACTTCATAACCCAGCGGGACTGATCGGAGTTCGTGCATGTCAGGAATTAATGCCAGGACTTCCAATGGTAGCAGTATTTGATACAGCATTCCATCAGACAATGCCAGAGAAAGCATTCTTTATATGGTATTCCTAGAAAATACTACGATGAAGATGGTATCCGCCGTTATGGTTTCCACGGAACATCTCATCAGTTCGTATCTTTAGAGACAGCAAAAGTCTTAGGAAAAGATATCAAAGACTTAAAGATCATCGTATGCCATTTAGGAAACGGTGCAAGTGTTACAGCAGTCAAAGGTGGAGAATCAGTAGATACATCTATGGGATTTACACCACTTGCAGGACTGATGATGGGAACACGTTCTGGAGATGTTGATCCAGCAATCATCGAATTTATTGCGAATAAAGAAAACAAAACAGCATCTGAAGTATTAAATATCTTAAACAAAGAATCAGGAGTTTACGGATTATCAGGAGTATCTTCTGACTTTAGAGATGTAAAAGCAGCAAGAGCTGAAGGTAACAAAGTTGCAGCTGCAGCATTAGATGCATATGCATACCGCGTAGCAAAATACATCGGAGCTTACACAGCAGCTATGAATGGTGTTGATGCGATCGCATTTACAGCAGGACTTGGTGAGAATGATGATATCACACGTAAAGCAATCTGTGAATATCTTGGATATTTAGGAACAGAACTTGACGATGTGAAGAACGATGTTCACGGAGAAACAGCGATCATCTCTACAGATGATTCTAAAGTTACACTGCTTTGTGTACCAACAAATGAAGAATTAATGATCGCAAGAGATACAGTAGCCCTTGTCAAATAATCATTTCATAAAAAATAAAGCTTGTTAAAATGTGCTTCTGGATTGTTTTTTTAAAAGTAAGGAAAATTACTTGACAAACCAGAAGCACATTCGTATAATAGTACAGTATGAAAATTTAGGAGATCGTATGAAGATTCAATTATCAAAAATTATTTCAGTACCTAAATATGAAGAAACCGTCGAAGCGTCAATCGATCTGAATGAGATCAAGCTTAAAGGTGTGTCTTATCCTATTCGAGAGAAGAATGATTTTTCGATTGTTTTTAGAAATATTGGAAAGGATAAGATATCATTTGCATTTGAGACAGAAGTCACGCTTGGAATTCCATGCAGCCGATGTCTTGAAGAAGTGAGTTATCCGGTTTCCGTGCAGGTGACGAAAGAATTAGATTTTTCGGATCTTGATGAAGAAGATTCTTCATATATTGAGGACAAGTATCTTGATCTTGATATACTGATCTTCGATGAAGTTGTTCCAAAACTTCCGTCCAGAGTGTTATGCAAAGAAGACTGCAAAGGACTTTGTCCGGTGTGCGGAACGAATCTGAATGAAAAAGAGTGTGGCTGCGATCGTACGGTGGCAGACCCTCGTATGGCAGCGATTCAGGATATTTTTAAGAATTTTAAGGAGGTGTAAAACCAATGTCAATTTGTCCAAAGAATAAATCATCCAAAGGAAGAAGAAACAGACGTAGAGCAAACTGGAAGATGACTGCTCCAACACTTGTAAAATGCAGCAAATGTGGTGCTCTTATGATGCCTCACAGAGTATGTAAAGCCTGCGGATCTTACAATAAAAAGGAAATTGTTTCAGCACACGCTGAATAATGGTAAATGAAGAAAAATGCCATACGTTTAGGCTTTTTAAGAAGGTTTAGGCGTGTGGCATTTCCTATTTTAAGAAAAGGAGTAACAGGTCATATGGAGAAATTAGTGAAAGTGGCAGTTGATGCCATGGGTGGAGATCATGCACCAGGAGAAGTTGTAAAGGTGCCGTTGATGCTGTGAATGAAAAACAATCTGAAAGTATTTCTTGTAGGAAAAGCACCAAGGATTCATGAAGAATTAAGCAAATATCAGTATAAAAATGAACAAATTGAAGTTGTGAATGCAGAAGAAGAAATTTCTTGTGACGAATCACCAGTAGAAGCGATTCGTAAGAAGAAAGATTCTTCCATGGTGGTCGCCCTGAAAATGGTAAAGGATAAGACTGCAGATGCATTTGTATCGGCAGGAAGTACAGGAGCCATACTTGTTGGTGGCCAGTTTGTTGTTGGAAGGATCAAAGGGATCAAGAGAGCACCACTGGGAGCAGTGATGCCAACAGCCAAAGGTCCGATGTTATTAGTCGATGCTGGAGCGAATATGGATGCGAAAGCGGAATATCTGCTTCAGTTTGCACAGATGGGATCTATCTATATGGAAGATGTTCTTGGAATCAAGAACCCAAGAGTTGGACTTGTCAATGTCGGTGTGGAAGAAGCCAAAGGAAATCAGTTGGTAAAAGAAACAGGTCCATTATTAAAGGAATGTGAAAATATCAATTATATCGGAAGTATCGAAGCAAGAGAAATCCCATACGGTGCAGCGGATGTTGTTGTATGTGATGCATTTGCAGGAAATATCGTTCTGAAACTGGAAGAAGGATTAGCAGCAGTGTTAGTCAGTCAGATCAAAGAAGGAATGATGTCAACATTAAAGAGTAAGATCGGTGCACTATTAGCAAAACCAGCATTAAAGAAGACGTTAAAGAAATTTGATGCTTCTGAATATGGTGGAGCGCCATTACTTGGATTAAATGGATTGGTTGTAAAAGCACATGGATCTTCAAGTGCAAAAGAAATGAAAAATGCGATCATTCAGTGTATCGCATTTGCCGAAGAAGATATTACGCAGAAGATCAAAGACCAGATTGTGAAAGGATAAGAAGAAAATGGATGCAAAAAGTGTGGAAGAATTTCAAGAGCAGATAGGAATTAAATTTCATGAGCCATCCCGACTTTGGAATGCCTTCATTCATAGTTCCTATGCAAATGAACGAAGAATGAGCAAAGATAAGAATAATGAACGTCTCGAATTTTTGGGAGATGCAGTTCTTGAGCTGGTAACAAGTAATTATCTGTATCGCACATACCAGAAAGAATCAGAGGGAAAGTTAAGCAAGATCAGGGCGAGTCTTGTATGTGAGCCGACACTTGCAGGATGTGCAAGGGATATCAACCTTGGGAAATATGTTCTCTTAAGCAAAGGAGAAGATATGACAGGTGGAAGATCAAGAGATTCCATTCTTTCTGATGCATTTGAAGCTGTGATCGGTGCGATTTATTTAGATCAGGGAATCGAAACAGCAACAAAATTCATTGAGACATATTTATTTAAAGATGTAGAAAATAAAGTTCTGTTTTTCGATGCAAAGACGAATCTTCAGGAGATTGTTCAGGGAGAAGGAAAAGGACGATTAAAATATGTGCTTGTTGGAGAAGAAGGTCCAGATCACGCCAAAATCTTTACGGTAGAAGCACGTCTTGGAGAGAATGTGATCGGAACAGGATCAGGACATAGTAAAAAGTCAGCAGAACAGCATGCTGCATTTGAGGCGATCAAACGCCACAAAAAATAACACGAAACAGAGGTGGACATGTATTTAAAAAGTATTGAGGTCAATGGCTTTAAATCTTTGCCCATAAAATGATCTTTAAATTTGAACATGGGATCACAGGAATCGTAGGTCCAAATGGAAGTGGAAAGAGTAACGTTGCAGATGCTGTTCGATGGGTGCTTGGAGAACAAAGAGCAAAACAGCTTCGTGGTTCTAGAATGGAAGATGTTATTTTTTCGGGGACAGAGCTTCGAAAGCCGATGGGATCTGCTTATGTTGCGATCACATTAGATAACAGTGACCATAGTCTGCCAATCCAGTTTGAAGAAGTAACAGTTGCCAGAAGAGTCTATCGTTCTGGGGAAAGTGAATATTTGATCAACGGAAGTGCCTGCCGAAGAAAGGATATTGTAGAACTTTTTTTTGATACAGGAATCGGAAAAGAGGGATATTCGATCATCGGACAGGGACAGATCGAACAGATCTTAAGTGGAAAACCGGAAGAGAGAAGAGAATTATTTGATGAAGCAGCAGGAATTGTTAAATACAAGAAAAACAAGCTGGAAACACAAAAATCTTTGGAAATCGAACGTGAGAATCTGGTACGAGTTACAGATATCTTAACGGAATTGGAACGTCAGGTTGGACCGCTTAAGAAACAGTCAGAACGTGCGAGAGAATATCTGTTGTTAAGAGATCAGTTGAAAGATGAAGATGTGAAGTTGTTCCTGCTTGAGAATCAGAATCTTGAGAAGGAATTAAAAGAGCTGGATGAAAAGATAGAAATCGCTCAGGGAGATCAATGAGGCAAATCAGACACTTGCAAAGCAAAAGAGAAATACGGAAAACAAGAAGAGTTTTTGGATCATTTAAAACAGGAAATCGAAACGATCACTGCTCATATTTCTGAAATGAAGCTTACAAAGCAGAAAAAAGAAGGAAAGATTCAGGTTTTAAATGAACAGATCAATACAGAACATATGCGTGAGAGTATGTATCTGGAGTCTAAGGATAAGCTGTATAAAGATCTGAATGAAAAGAAAGCACAGTTAAAGAGATTTGAGGCAGAGACAGAAGAAATTCGTAAGGAATATGAATCTGTCATGGAACAAAAGATACAAAAAGAAAGCGAAGTTGCATTGTATCAGAAGCAGATTCAGGATCTGGAGAGAGAACAAGAAGAGATTGAAATCCGAGTGAATGCTGTCAGAGAAGGCCGTATGCGGGTGGCTGGAGCGATTGAGCGTTCCCAGACTGTGAAAGAACAGCTAAATGTCCGGATCATAGGACTGGATCATCAGATAGAAGAAATAAAACGGCAGATCAATGATCAGGAAAAAGAAAAAGATTCTTCTAGTCAGAAGATCGAAGAGATCAATGAGAAGAAAAAACGATCTGAGATCGAATGTCATAATGCCAAGAGAATCGAAGAAACATTGATAGCGGAACGTCGCCAGATTCAGGCGCAGATGGACCAGAAAAGGGAGAAATATCATAGAGTTCGTTCCAATTATGAAACAATGCGAAATATGGCAGAACGTTATGATGGATATGGATTCGGATCAAGAAGGTGATGGAACAGCAGGCTGTGACATCTGGGATCATTGGAGCGGTTGCAGATATCATCAAAGTGGAAGAAAAATACGAAACAGCGATCGAGACAGCTCTGGGCGGAAGTATTCAGAACATTGTAACGGATACGCAGAAAACAGCGAAGAAGATGATCGAATATCTGAGAAGAATCGTTATGGAAGAGTTACGTTTTTGCCGCTGGATGCAGTGAAGGGAAAAGAATTTGCAAGGAAAGAAATTCTTTTAGAACCAGGGGTGATCGGGGCAGCCAACCAACTTGTGATCTATGATGAAGTATATAAGGATTTATTTGCATCACTGCTTGGACAGATTCTTGTTGTAAAAGATATGGATGTAGGAATTAAAATTGCAAATAAATATCATCACAGTGTAAGGATCGTAACGCTTGATGGGGATTCCTTAAACCGAGGCGGTGCAATGTCTGGAGGTGCTTTTAAGAATAAGATCAATCTGCTTGGAAGATCCAGAGAAGTTGAAGAATTAAAGAAGAAGCTGGATCGATGGACGAAAGCAATCACAGAAGATGAAGAAAAATATCATGAAAATGAAAAAAAACTCAAAGAATATCAGCAAAATATGATAGACTTAGAGAAAGAGATGCAAGAAATCTCTTTGAATTAAATACACAGCAGATGTCACAATCTGCGATCAAGCGAAGAAAAGAAGAGCTTGATAATAGGCACGAACAGTTAAGTATACAGAGACAACAACTGGAAGAAGAATTAAGGAATGCGGAAGATGATGCTGACAGACTGCAAGATGAACAGGTAGATCTTGAAAGTGCAAATGAGCAGGATGAAGAAAGGATCAAGGAGATCAGTGAGATTCTTGAACATCTTAGAAAACATGCCGAACAGCATGCAATGGAAGTTTCCAAGGTTCATATGCAGTTAAGCAAAGAATCACAGAAGTTAGAATTTCAGGAGAATAATCAGGAGCGAGTAAGATCTGAGATCGAACATCTATCAGAAGAGGTTCAAGAAAATCAGAAAGATACTGGAAGTATCAATGAGAATGTAAAAGCATTAAAACAGCAGATTGGACATTTAAAAGAATCATGCGAAGCAATGGAACGAAAGATCATAGAAGATCAGAACAGGCATCAGAAGATGCAGGAAGAAGTGAAGGAGAAAGAAGTCCTTTATAAGGATATCCTTAAAGAACGCGAAGAGATGCTTGAACGTATCAGTGGATATGACAAAGAAATGTATCGTCTGGAGAGTCAGAGAGAGAATCGCAAAGGAAAGAAAAAGAGCTTTTGGATTATATGTGGGAGAATTACGAGATCACATATCATCAGGCAAAACAGAGGATCGATCTGGATGAGACGCAGAGCCTTACAAAAGGTTAAGGAAACGATCTCTGAGTTAAAAAATAAGATCAAGAACCTTGGACCAGTTAATATCAATGCAGTCGAAGATTATAAAGAAGTTTCCGAACGTTACGAATTTATGCAGAAACAGCATGAAGATATCGTGACAGCAGAAGCACATCTGACAGGTTTGATGGAAGAACTGGAAGATGCGATGCGCCGTCAGTTTAATGCAAAGTTTAAAGACATCAAACGAGTATTTCAGGAAGTATTCGTGGAATTATTTGGTGGTGGAGAAGCAAGATTGGAACTTACAGATGATGATGTATTAGAATCTGGAATCAGGATTATTGCACAGCCACCTGGAAAGAAACTGCAGAATATGATGCAGTTATCTGGTGGAGAGAAAGCTTTAACAGCGATTTCATTATTATTTGCGATCCAGAATTTAAAACCATCTCCGTTTTGTCTCCTGGATGAGATTGAAGCGGCATTGGATGATTCAAATGTCACAAGGTTTGCAAAGTATCTGCATAAACTTACAAAGGATACACAGTTTATCGTGATCACACATCGAAGAGGAACGATGATGGCAGCAGATGTTTTATATGGGATCACGATGCAGGAAAAAGGTATTTCAACTCAGGTTTCTGTAAATTTGATCGAGAATGATTTAGATGAATAAAGGAGAATGGCTATGTCAGAGAAAAAGGATTTTTAAAAGACTTGCACAGGGATTAAGTAAAACAAGAGATAATATTGCCTCAAGTTTTGACTCTATTTTCAGCGGATTTTCTGGAATAGATGAGGATTTTTATGAAGAGCTGGAAGAGATTTTGATCATGAGTGATATGGAATTGATACAACAATGAATATCATTGAAGATCTGAAGAAAAAAGTAAAAGAAAATAAGATCAAAGAGCCGGAAGAATGCCGACAGCTTTTGATTGATTCTATTAAGGATCAGATGAGACTGGAAGATAGTGCTTATGATTTTATTGATAAAGAGTGTCGTTCTTGTCATTGGAGTAAATGGTGTAGGGAAAACAACATCTGTTGGAAAACTTGCAGCATCACTAAAAGGACAAGGAAAAAAAGTATTACTGGCAGCTGCGGATACATTCCGTGCTGGAGCGATCGAACAGCTCAAAGAATGGTCAAATCGTGCTGGGGTTGATATCATCAGTCAAGCAGAGGGTGCAGATCCTGCGGCTGTTGTACATGATGCGGTAGCAGCAGCAAAAGCAAGAGATGTCGATGTGTTGTTATGTGATACAGCAGGACGACTTCATAATAAGAAGAATCTGATGAATGAGTTAAGCAAGATTAATCGTATCATCCAAAAAGAATACAGTGAAGCTTATTTAGAGACACTGATCGTCTTAGATGGAACAACTGGACAAAATGCCATGGCACAGGCAAAACAGTTTAAAGAAGCAACAGACATTTCAGGAATTATTTTGACGAAATTAGATGGAACAGCAAAAGGCGGAATCGCGATCGCAATCCAATCAGAACTTGGAATTCCAGTAAAATACATTGGTATTGGGGAACAGGTTGATGATCTTCAGAGATTTGATCCAGATATGTTTGTCAATGCATTATTCGAAAAAGGAGAAGAAAATTAAAATGTTAGAACTAAAAGATTTTGAAGCTGCATATAATAAAGTGCAGGAGGTTGTCCTTCCTACCAAGCTGATCAAAAGTGATTATTTTTCAGATCAGACAGGAAACGATGTTTATCTAAAACCTGAGAACATGCAGTTGACTGGAGCTTACAAGATCCGTGGTGCATATTACAAGATCAGTACATTATCTGAAGAAGAAAAAGCAAAAGGATTGATCACAGCATCTGCTGGAAACCATGCACAGGGTGTTGCATTGGCAGCAGCAAGACAGGGAGTCAAAGCAACGATCGTTATGCCAACAACCACTCCACTGTTAAAGGTTAACAGAACAAAAGATCTTGGAGCAGAAGTGATCCTTCATGGAGATGTTTATGATGAAGCATGTGCACACGCATTAGACCTTGCAGCAGAACATGGATATACATTTGTTCATCCATTTGATGACCCAACGGTTGCAACAGGGCAGGGAACGATCGCAATGGATATCTTTAAAGAACTTCCAACCGTAGATTACATCCTTGTACCAATCGGTGGAGGCGGACTTGCAACAGGTGTTTCAACACTTGCCAAACTGTTAAATCCAAAGATTAAAGTGATCGGTGTAGAACCAGCAGGAGCAGCATGTATGAAAGCTTCATTAGAAGCAGGAAAAGTAGTGTCATGTGATCATGTCAGCACGATCGCAGATGGTACAGCAGTACAGACACCAGGAAAGATCATTTTTCCATATATTCAGGAAAACCTTGATGATATCATCACAGTAGAAGATGAAGAACTGATCCCATGTTTCTTAGACTTGTTAGAAAATCACAAGATGTTAGCAGAAAACTCTGGATTACTAACAATTGCAGCATTAAAACATCTGGATGTTAAGAATAAGAAAGTAGTTTCTATCATCAGTGGTGGAAATATGGATGTCATTACGATCGCATCTTTAGTACAGCATGGATTGATCATGAGAGATCGAATCTTTACGGTATCTGTATTCCTTCCAGACAAACCAGGAGAGTTAAATAAAGTTTCTGATGTGATCGCAGATGCACAGGGAAATATTATCAAACTAGAGCATAACCAGTTCGTAAGTATCAACAGAAATAGTGCGGTAGAACTTACGATCACAATGGAAGCATTCGGTACAGAACATAAAATAAGATCATTAAATCCTTGAAAAGCAGGATATGATCCTAAAATGAGAAATTCTACATCTGTATATTAAATTGCTTGGATGAATTTCACAATATGGATATAAATAGTGCATTAAATATTGTACAATTTGTTGAAATATATGAAAAGATTTGGTATAATAAAGTTAGTGAAACAAACACTTTTGAACAGCAGATAAACAACCAGAAAGTGGACTAGAAACGAAAGATTACAGTACATTGTTCTTTGAATATGAAAATATCTTGTAAGATGACAACGTGTCACATTTTTATTATACCTATAGAAATTAAAGATATGACTATAAAAGCGTAAATAAGCCATTTGCAAGAAGATTGTTCGTGGTTGTTTACGCTTTTTTATTTTATTAGACTTTTTAGTTTCACAAAGAAGTCTTATAAGATAAGATTTTCTGTAAGTGTGGGATTCAATCACAAGAATTCTTTGTTTTGAAGTTTTAAGGAGGAGTTATACTATGAATGAAACTATCAATCGTGAGGATTTGTATTTGTTTCAGACGGGAAAGGCAAGGCAGGCATACCTGACATTTGGATGCCATTATCAGAAGAAGACAAAGACTCACAGATTTACTGTTTGGGCTCCAAATGCAAAGTCAGTCAGTGTCGTAGGTGATTTCAATTTCTGGAATCCTCTTGCGCATCCGATGAAAGGTGACAAAGACGGGATCTATACGATCGAGATTGAAGGACTGAAGAAAGGTGATCTGTATAAATATCATGTAGAAGGCTATGATGGAATCTGCAGATATAAGAGTGATCCCTTTGCATTTTATTCAGAATGCAGACCATATACAGCTTCGAAAGTCTGGGATTTCGATGATTTTAAATGGTCTGATAAACGTTTTATCAATCAGAGAAAGAAACGCCAGGCATTAGATCAGCCAATGTCTATCTATGAGCTGCATCTTGGAACATGGAGAATGCCGCAGGAAGAAGAGAGAGAATTTTATAATTATCGTGAGATCGCGGACATGCTGATCCCTTATCTTGGAGAGATGGGATATACACATGTTGAACTGATGCCGATCACAGAATATCCATATGATCTTTCTTGGGGATATCAGGTAACAGGATATTACGGCGTAACATCAAGATATGGAACACCAGAAGATTTCAATTATATGATCAATGAGTTACATAAAGCAGGGATCAGTGTCATCCTTGACTGGGTTCCAGCACATTTTCCAAGAGACGAGCATGGACTGGCAATGTTTGATGGAACACATATTTATGATCACGAAGATCCAAGAAAGGGAAGCCAGCCTGACTGGGGAACCTTATTATTTAACTATGGGAAACCAGAAGTACAGAGCTTCTTGATCTCAAGTGCGATGTTCTTTGCAGATGTTTATCATATCGATGGAATCCGTATTGATGCTGTATCTGCAATGTTATATCTTGACTTTGGAAAACAGGAAGGCGAATATGTGCCGAATGAAGATGGAACCAATATCAACTATGAAGCAGTTGATTTCCTTCGCAATCTAAACGAAGCACTTCGTTACAACACATGAGGGATTCTTGACGATCGCAGAAGAATCAACAGCATATCCAAAGGTAACGAGTGATGTTGATGATCCGGAAGGACTTGGATTTGTTTACAAGTGGAATATGGGATATATGCATGATACTCTTTACTATATGGAACTTGATCCATTGTATCGTAAGGATAATCATGGAGCGATCATTTTCTCTATGGACTATGCTTACAGTGAGAATTACATTCTTCCATATTCACATGATGAGGTTGTTCATGGCAAAGGTTCTATGATCAATAAGATGTATGGTGCATATGATGAGAAGTTTGCTTCACTGCGAACATTATATGGATTTACCATGGCACATCCAGGAAAGAAATTATTATTTATGGGTGGAGAATTCGCCCAATTTGTAGAATGGAGAGACAAAGAACAGCTTGACTGGTTCTTGATCGATCAGTATGAGATGCATGATTCTTTCCACAAATATGTAGCTAAACTAAATGAGATTTACAAATCTGAACCGGCATTATATGAATTAGATCAGGATCCAGCAGGATTTGAATGGTGCTTGCAACGTGATGCAGACCACAGTGTTGTAGCATTTATACGAAAGAATAAGAAGGGCAGAGGAAGAAAACAACAACAGATTCTTTGTGTCTACAATTTTACACCGATGGAATGGGATAAATACAAGGTTCCATTACCAAAGAAATCAAAACTTACGAAGATCTTAGACAGCAGTGAGCTTGATTTTGGTGGAGATGGAGATGTTTCCGAATCTAAAGTTTCAACGAAGAGGGTGAAAGTACCATCTGAAGGAAAGAAAGCTGTTTACCAACAGGTAGCAGAAATTTCCTTAAAACCACTAAGTGTTGTTTACTATAAGATCGAGGAAGTGGAGACAAAACCACGGAAGAGTGCAGCAAAGAAGGCAGCACAGGAGAAGAAACAGAAGCTGTGAAGAAAACAGTAGAGAAAAAGCTGGAAGTTACAAAGAAAGTAACAAAAGAAGAGGCGCCGGAGACTAAGAAAGACACTCCAAAAAAAGAAGATATAAAGGTAACAAAGCAAACAACAGAGAAAGAAGAGGAACAGCCAAAAAAAAGAACAAGCAAGACAAGAAGAACAAAAAGAATAATGATCAAGGTGTAAAATAAAGGAGGACAAAGAGCTATGATTAACAAAAGAAATCGTTGCGATGCTGCTTGCAGGGGGACAAGGAAGCAGATTGTTCGCATTAACTCAGAAGAAAGCAAAACCAGCCGTATCCTATGGTGGAAAATATAAGATCATTGACTTCCCACTGTCAAACTGTACAAACTCAGGAATTGACACAGTCGGAGTTTTAACACAGTATGAACCACTGGAGTTAAATGCATATATTGGTACTGGAGGATTCTGGGATCTTGACAGCTTAAACGGAGGTGCTTATGTTTTACCTCCATATATGAAGGGAGAAACAGGTAACTGGTACCGTGGAACGGCAGATGCGATTTATCAGAACATCAATTTCATTGATAATTTTGATCCAGATCATATCATTGTATTATCTGGTGACCAGATCTGTACCATGGATTATGACAAGATGCTTCAGTATCATAAAGAGAAAGGTGCAGATTGTACGATCTCAGTTCTGAATGTAACTTATGAAGAAGCAAAACGTTTTGGAATCATGAATACAGATGAAGATGAACGTATTTATGAATTCGAAGAAAAACCAGCAGAACCAAAGAGTACAAAAGCTTCTATGGGTATCTATATCTTTAAATGGAAACTGATCCGTCAGTATCTGATCGATGATGGAAATGATCCAGAGTCAGAACACGATTTTGGTAAGAACATTATTCCAAGAATGTTAGAAGATGGAAGAAAGATGTATGCTTACTCATTTGATGGATACTGGAGAGATGTAGGAACGATCGACAGTTTATGGGAAGCTAATATGGAACTTCTGGATGAAAATCCTCAGATTGACTTAAATGATGATAAGATGAGAATCTACACAAGAAACTTCTATTACCTCCTCATTATATAGCACCAGGTGCATCTGTTAAGAATTCTATTCTTGCCGATGGATGTGTTATTGAAGGTGAAGTAGAGAACTGTGTCATCCATTCTGGTGTTAAGATCGGAAAAGGCAGTGTAGTTAAGAACAGTGTGATCATGAAAGATACTGTTGTAAGAACAGACTGTCAGATCGACAAAGCACTGATCGATGAAGAAGTAGTCATCGAGCAGGGATGCAAGGTTGGAGAAGGAAATAATGTAACTGTAATCGGATATCATTGTGTTGCATTAGAGAATGCGACTGTTGAAGACGGAGCAATGATCTACCCAGATACCATCTTACACTAGGAGGATTGAAGATATGGATAAACAGATGTTAGGTATTATCAATGCAGGAGAAGAAAATAGAAAATTAAAAGACCTTGTACGCTCCAGAAGTTTATCAGCACTTCCGGTTGGTGGACGTTATCGTACAGTTGACTTTATGTTAAGTAACATGGTAAATGCAGGGATTAAGAATGTAGGATTATTAACAAGAAGAAATTACGATTCACTGTTGAGCCATGAATTCAGGAAAATACTGGGATTAAACAAAAACGTGGAGGATTATATATCTTCCACCATATATTAATGATGCATCTCCATCCGGAGAATACGCAAGTGTTATGGATGGACTTCGTGGAACACTTGGATTTTTAAAGAAAGCAAAAGAAAAATATGTATTATTAGGACGTTCTTATGTGATCTGTAATGCAGATTTTCAGGATATGTTAGATAAACATATCAAATCTGGAGCAGATATCACACTGATGTATTTTGATAATAGTGATGATTCAACGAACTGCGATTATGATGGAGTTTATTTAAAACAGATGAAGACGATAAAGTTCTTGATATGTGCTATTCTGAAGGAAAACATCGTTCAAATAAGAAGAGCATGGATGCTTATATCATGAAGACAACATTATTGATCGATTTTATTGAGACAGCGATCGCACATAATAAGAAACACTTTTTCTTTGATGTTATCGTTCCAAACTTCGATCGTCTTGTAATTCAGGGATATGAATATAAAGGATATGTAGGATGTATTACATCTTTAGAAGCATATTACAATGTAAATATGGATATGTTAAAACCAGATGTTTACAAAGAATTATTCTTGGGTAATAGAAGAATTTACACAAAATCTGCCGATGGAGCACCAGCAAAATACGGACCAAATGCGAAAGTCAGCAACAGCCTGATCAGTAGTGGATGTGAGATTGATGGTGAAGTTGAAAACTCTGTCATCTTCCGTGGATCACAGATTGCAGAGGGAGCTGTGATCAAGAATTCTGTTGTTATGGCAGAAGGATTTATCGCACCACAGGCAGAGATCAACCATACAATTTTAGACCGACACGTAAAAGTTTATTCAAATGCACACTTATCAGGATCATCAAACCATCCAGTATTTATTCCGAAAGGAGCAAGTGTTAATGAGTAATAACAATTCACTGAAAGTGCTGCTTGCAGGGGCAGAGTGTGCACCATTTGTGAAGCTTGGAGGGCTAGCAGATGTTATGGGAACCCTTCCAAAGGAATTGAATCAGATCGGTGCGGATGCCCGTGTGATCATGCCGTTTCATAGTCAGATGAAAGGGAAATATGGCGCACAGACAAGACATCTGGCAGATTTCAACATCAATTTTAGTGGTGGGGAAACATATGTAGGTGTAGAAGAACTGGTTTATAATGAAGTTACATATTATCTGATCGATAATGAAGGATTTTTTGGTGATGCGGTATATCGTGGTGGACTTGCAGAAGGAGAGCAGTATGCTTTCTTCTGCCGTGCCGTGATCGAAGCAGCAAGCCGTATTGGATTTATTCCAGACGTCATCCATTGCAATGACTGGCAGACAGGTCTGATCCCTATCTTACTCCGCACACAGTACGGACATTGGGATATTGGACATGCAAAGACGATCTTTACGATCCATAATATGATGTATCAAGGAGAATTTGGTTTCGATCAGTTTGAACATTGGTTAGGAATCGATCCAAAGTATGACACACCAGAATTTATGCATAACTATGAATGTGCAAGTTTCATGAAAGCAGCACTTGTGTTTGCAGATCGTTTAAGCACAGTAAGTCCAACTTATGCACAGGAGATTCGTGATCCAGCATTTGCATACCGTCAGGAAGGTATCTTAAATGCGAGAGCAGGAGATACATGGGAATCTTAAATGGAATGAATCAGGAAGAATTTAATCCAGAGACAGATCCATTGATTCCATATCATTTTAACAAAGATGATCTTTCTGGAAAGAAGAAAGATAAACAGGAACTGATCAAGGCTCTTGGATTATCGATCACACCAGGAGTTCCGATCATCGGTATGGTTACAAGATTAACAGAGCAGAAAGGTCTGGATCTTGTGAAATACATGTTGGATGAGATCATGTGTACAGAGAATGTCGCATTTGTCATTCTCGGAACGGGTGATTATGAATATGAGGAATTTTTCCGTTACATGGAAGAAAAATACAAAGGAAGAGTATGCTCATATATCGCATATGATAATGCAGTTGCACACCAGATTTATGCAGGAAGTGATCTCTTCTTAATGCCATCCAAATTTGAACCATGTGGAATCTCTCAGATGATCGCACTTCGTTATGGAACACTTCCAATCGTACGTGAGACAGGTGGACTTCGTGATACAGTACAAAGTTACAATGAATACGAGGACACAGGAAATGGATTCTCATTTGCAAACTACAATGCACATGAGATGCTGGGAGCAATCCGTTATGCATTACAGACATTGCAGAGTCCAAAGAGAAAACATGGATTGATCCAAAGAGCGATGGAATCCGATAACAGTTTTGCAAAATCTGCAAAGATTTATCTTGATATGTATAATAGTGTATTATAAATTCAAAAGAAGGGGCTGTAAAAACTCCCTAACAGAAAAACGCCCAGACCGTGAGGTTTGAGCGTTTTGGTATAATTAATTCATGCGACTGATTAATCAAACCAATAATAATTATACTGTACGTCAGTTAAAATTACCATTACAAATTGAAAATTTAATTGATATTTCTGATCCCGTATACACTTTTGTGAAGTTATGGACCACATTGACCTAACAAGATATTTTGTAAAGAAAGGATACAAAACAGGTCGTCCAAGATGTGATCAGCAAAACTCCTTAAAGTAATCCTTTTTTTTTATGGAAAATGGAATCTGCTCATTGCGTGAAATCGAAAGATTTTGCCATAATGATATCCGTTATATGTATCTTCTCGATGGAATAAAAGCTCCTTCGTTTGCTACTTTGGAAATTTTATACGAAATGAACTTTCAGATTCCATAGAACAGATATTCACTGATATTAATTCGTATATTTTTGCAAAAGATCATGTTGATCTGTACCATACATACATTGATGGTACAAAATAGAAGCAAATGCAAACCGATATACATGGGTGTGGAAAAGTCTTGTATTAAAATCGTTTGAAGGTTTTGATAAGATCTCCGTCTTGATCGATTCCATGAATCAGCAGGTACTAGGATATCTTGGCGTGAAACTGGAACAGCGTAAGGAATATGCAATCGAGTATGTCTCCCAAATGCTTGAAATCTATAAAGAAACAACGGGACTTGATGAATCTTCTTTTGTTTCTGGACGCGGACATAGAAAAAGCATTCACCAAAACAATACGAGGTGCTTCAAGGATATTTGGAACGTTTGAAAACTACGCACAACATATAGAAATCTGCGGAGAAGCAAGAAACAGTTATTCCAAAACAGATCATGATGCCACGTTTATGCGTTTAAAACGAGATTATATGGAAATGATCAGCTGCTTCCCTGCTTATAATCTGCAGGCTGCTGTCTGTGATGAATATATTGCTGTGATTGATGTGAAACCATACGCATCAGATATGGAATGTTTTGTACCTCTGATGGAAAAATTTCATGATATTTATGGACATTATCCGAAATATCCTGTTGCTGATGCAGGATATGGTTCCTACAATAATTATCTTTACTGCGAAGAGCATGATATGGAAAAATATATGAAATTTACCATGTACAAAAGGAAACAACAGACAAAAATATCGTGCAAATCCTTATCGTGCAATTAACTTTACAAGAGATCCTGAGGGAAATCCTATATGCCCTAATGGACGTAAATTTCTTTTAAACGAAAACAACATGTAAGATATAAAAAATATGGACGAACCGAAGAATTGTACGAATGTGAATCCTGTGAAGGATGTTCATATAAACAGGAATGTTGTCCAAGAGCACGAAAAAACCGAACAATCCGAATGAATCAGGAGTTAACATCAATCCATCAGGAAGTCCTGAGAAATCTTGAATCCATCCACGGAGCTTTGCTGAGAATGAACCGAAGTATTCAATCAGAAGGGTATTTGGAATTTTAAAATGGAATAAATCTTATAAAGACTCTTTCGCCGTGGAGAAAAAATGTAGTTCTTGAACTCACATTAATTTCATGTGGATTTAATCTTTACAAATATCATAATAAAAACAACGACAAAAGAATGTTGCATAAAATTTAAGCGTTATCAAACAGGCTTTATTAAGTGCACCATTTTTAGATAAAGAAGCATAGAATTGAACAAAGAAAAACAAAATAAAAACGCTAATTTCAATAAATATCTGAATTAGCGTTTCTTTATTAGAGACTTATTTTACAGCCCCTTCATAAAGACAAAAAATGAGATAAATTTACAGGTCAAAGATAAAGACTAGAAAGGAGGCTTAGATCACAATGGACTATATGGACAGCAATAAGATCGGACAACGGATCGAGAATAAATTAATTCATGCACTTGGAAGAACGATCAGTGAGGCAACAAATGATGAGATCTATAAGGCAGCAGCGGAGTGTATCAGGGATGATATCATGATATCCTGGGCAGACAGCAGAAAAAGGGTACAAGAGCAGGGAGTTAAGAAACTTTACTATATGTCAGCCGAATTTTTGATGGGAAGGGCATTTTCTAATAATCTGATCAGTCAAGGATTATATGAGGCATATCGGGAAGCATTCTGGGAGATGGGACTTGATTTTGATAAGATTACGGATGAAGAAAATGATGCAGGACTTGGAAATGGAGGACTAGGACGACTGGCAGCATGTTTTTTGGATTCACTTTCTACGATGGAACTTCCAGTACTCGGATGTGGGATCCGATATGAATATGGAATGTTTCGTCAGAAAATTGTAGATGGAACGCAGATTGAGATGGAAGATGACTGGTTAAGAGATGGAAATGTTTGGGAGATCGAGCGCCCGGAATTAAGTGTGGAAGTACATTTTAATGGAACGATTCAGGAAAACTGGACAGAGAATGGATTAAAGATTGAACATAAAGATTATAATACCGTCATTGCAGTCCCATATGATGTACCGATCATTGGATACAAGACTAAGACGCCAGCAACTCTTCGTCTGTGGAGTGCCAGAAGCAAGCGGCGGTTCGATTTTCATTCGTTTAATGAAGGAATCTATGATAAAGCGATGGCAGACCAGACATTTGCAGAAGCAATCTCGAAAGTCTTATATCCGTCAGATGATCATATGCAGGGTAAAATGCTGCGTTTAAAACAGTTTTATTTTCTGGCATCTGCAACGATGCAGTCGATGATCAAGAGACATAAAGCAGTATTTGATGATCTGAACTCCTTGCCAGAACATGTTGTCATTCAGATCAATGAGACACATCCGGCATTGGCGATGCCAGAACTTATGAGGATTCTAATGGATGAAGAAGATTTTGGATGGGATGAGGCCTACGGTATGGTCAAGAAGATATTTCATTATACGAATCATACAATTATGTCAGAAGCAATGGAATGTTGGGATGAGAATATGTTTCGTTTACTGCTTCCAAGAATCTATCAGATCATTTGTGCGATCAATGAGAAATATTGTCAGAAACTTTCCGTATATTACAGCAAGGAAGAAGAAAAGATCGCACAGATGGCAGTGATCGGAAACAATGAGATCCGCATGGCAAACCTATGCGTAGCTCTTTGCCGCAGGATCAATGGTGTTTCAAATCTTCACGCTGATATTTTAAAAACGAGGATTTTTAAAGGATCTTATCAGATCTTTCCACAAAAATATCTTGCGATCACAAATGGGATCACACACAGACGCTGGTTAGCACTGGCCAATCAGGGGCTATATCATCTGGTAAGAGAGTATGTGAAAGGGGATATTTTAAAGGATTACCGTCTGTTTGAACAGATCCTTCCATATAAAGATGACAAAGAATTTTGTAAAAAATATGAGAAGGTCAAACGAAATAATAAGATCCGTTTTGCAAAGTATATCAAAGAAAAGCAAGGGATCGAAGTGAACCCAGAATCTATTTTTGATGTTCATTGCAAACGTTTGCATGAGTATAAACGACAGCTGTTAAAATGTCTGCATATCATTTATATATATCAGAAGATCAAAAAAGATCCAGCATGTATTACAACACCGATCACATTTATTTTTGCGGCGAAAGCAGCACCGGGATATGCCAGGGCAAAAGAGATCATAAGGCTGATCCATTCCATTCAGGAAATGGTGAATAAAGATCCAGATATGGACGGAAAGATTCAGGTGGTTTTCGTAGAAAATTATTGTGTATCGGTTGCGGAGATACTGATTCCGGCAGCAGATATCAGTGAGCAGATTTCTACCGCAGGAATGGAAGCATCTGGAACAGGAAATATGAAATTTATGATGAATGGTGCATTGACGATCGGCACTATGGATGGAGCCAATATAGAGATCGCAGAGCGTGTAGGTCAGGAGAATATCTTTATCTTCGGGGACAGCGCTGAGGGTAATTACAATAAAAAAATGTACCATACATACAATCCAGGGATTATTTTCGAGAATCATCCAGGAATCCGTGATGTATGTAATTGTCTGATCGAAGGAAATCTGTTACGATACGGAAACAGAAAATATTCAGAGATTTACCAGAATCTTTATTTGGGGAATATGGAGAGGCAGATCCATACTACATACTTGCAGATTTTCCGTCTTATATTGAAACATATGAAAAAGTATATCATTTGTATGTCGATCATAAGGATGAATGGATTAAAAAAGCAATTGTTAATACAGCAAAATCCGGATATTTTTCATCAGACCGAACGATTGAACAATATAATGAAAAAATCTGGAATCTGAAACCAGTAAAATAAGAGTTACAAAAAAGATGAGATTAAATTATGATTCATAACGCGTCAGTAGAAAAATACAGAACTCCCGTAGGTGCAGTCACATGTGGAAGCGAGATGATGATCCGCCTGTATGATGTAGGGCAAGAAGTCAATAAGGCAGAGATCATCATGCATTCTGAAAGTTTTCACCGGGAGTATGAGATGAAACGAAAAAAAGACTGCATGGAAGAACACATAAAGATGACCAGTGAAGCAGGTGTTGTCTGGTATTATTTCAGAATCTGGGAACATGGGAAATGTTATTTTTATGGAGCCAGACATGGGGGAAGACACAAGGAGAAGGAATGATCGTTGATGACAACCCGGATAGTTTTCAGATCACCGTATATGAAGAAAATTTTGATACCCCAAGGTGGATGTCAAAAGGAATCATGTATCAGATTTTCCCAGATCGTTTCTGCCAGGAAACAAAGAAAATATGAAACACGGGAAAGCATATCATGAAAATATGGGAAGAACGGTCTATCTGCATGATGACTGGGAAGAACAGCCAGTATTTGGACCACTTCCAGGAAAAGAATTTTATGATCCATGTGATTATTTTGGTGGAGATATTGAGGGAATCATATCCAAACTTGATGATCTGAAACGATTGGGGATCAGTTGTATTTATCTGAATCCGATCGGAGAAGCAGCATCAAACCACCGCTATAATACATCAGATTATAAGAAAGTCGATCCATTCCTTGGAAATAACGAAGATTTTAAGCGGCTATGCCAGCTTGCCAAAGAACGCAGGATTCATGTGATCTTGGATGGGGTATATTCCCACACTGGGGATGATAGTGTCTATTTTAACAAAAAGGGAAATTACGAAGAACCAGGGGCATATCAAGGGGAAGAGTCAAAGTACTATGATTGGTATGACTTTAACGAAGATGGAACTTATAAGAGCTGGTGGGGTTTGAAACACTGCCGGAAGTCAATGAATTAAATGAAAAGTTTGTTGATTACATTATCACAGGAGAAGATTCGGTGATCAAGCATTGGTTAAAACTTGGAGCATCAGGATTCCGTCTGGATGTTGCAGACGAACTTCCAGATGAATTTATATTTAAATTGCGAAGCGAATTAAAGAAGAAATTCAAGAATTATGCACTGATCGGTGAGGTATGGGAAGATGTCACAACCAAAGAAAGTTACGGAACGAAACGTAAATATGCTTTGGGTAAAGGCTTAGACAGCGCAATGAACTATCCGCTGAAAGTCAACGTTACAGATTATTTACTCGGCAATCAAAGTGCCAAAGATATGAAGACATTTTTGATATCCCAACAGTGTAATTATCCAAAACCATTGTATTATGCACTGATGAACCTGTTATCTTCTCATGATATTCCAAGAATTCGGACAACACTTGCAACTGGAATGAATGAGAATCTGCCATCGAGAGAGCAGCAGGCAGAATATGTTATAACATCAAAGATGGATCAGAAAGGAAAAGCACTCACAAGACTTGCAATGGCAGTTCAGTTCTTTGTCCCAGGAATGCCATGCATTTATTATGGAGACGAATATGGAATGCATGGACTGATGGACCCATTTAACCGAGGAGCATTTTTTGAAAATGACAAAGAAACCTATCAGGAAGTTTTGAGACTGACTAGCCTTAGAAACCGTGAAAAGTCTTACAGACAGGATATGCATTATATATGGCACCGACTGAAAATGTCCTTGCGATCTTAAGATTTATCAGCGAGAAAAAAGATGTCTTTGGAGAAGCAAGTGAGAACAAAGCAATATTACTTCTCGTCAATCCGACGATGAAAAAGAAGAGATCAATCTAGATCTCAACAAGGTCAAAGAAGGGGTCAATGAGAATGCATTACAGGCGCTGTTAAAGAACTTGAGCAACGCTGTGATCAAGACAAATGTAGCACCTATAGATTATAAAGTGATAGAGTTATAAAAGAAAAAAAGAAAAAGGATCTGCAGATCAAAGATACATAAAGTATCAAAAGGGTTTGCAGATCCTTTTCTTATATTCTAGGTTCAACTCAAATTTAATTTTAGCAGTGAGGGCTTCATTCTCAGCAGCAAGTATTTCATCTTCATCTTCATCACTCATGGAATAAGCAATATTCACACTATGATCAGCAATACGCTCTAATTCAGAAAGCATATCGGAGAACAATAAACCAGCTCTTGGCTCACATTCGCCTTTGGCAAGACGTTTGATATGGTGTTTTTGATATCTGCGTTCCATTTTGTCAATCGAAGCTTCCAGAATTGCAATCTCAGCAAGCTTTTCTTCAGGTTTGTTGACACCATCTTGTTCCATGAAACACTCCAGGGAAAGTTTTAACAGTTTGGAAACAGCAGTGTACATCTTTTTGATTTCTTCTTTTGCATCTCCAGTAAGTCCAGTGTTATGTTTGATCTCTGTTTTTGTAAAATCAGCAAAATTTTCTGCGTGATCACCGATACGTTCGATATCATTAACAACATAAAACATGGAACCCAAGATCTTCTGATCGGCTAAAGGCAGTGATAGCTGGTTGGACTTTACCAGATAATCAGTGATCGCATGACTGACATTATTGATATCTTCCTCGCGATGATAGATTTTATCAACAAATTCATCGGATTGATTTAGAAATCCGTGGATGGCATGGTCTAAATTCTCCTGTGCCATATTAGCCATACGTCTTAACTCATTCTTCGCCTGAGGGATCATTGTTGCAGGAGATTTTAAGGAAATCTCTGTAATATACTGCAGTTCATTATGGTGAACTTTTTCATCTTTTCCACGGATGATCTTCTCTGTTAATGCAACAACTAAAGGTGTACATGGGAACATAAATAATACTTCAATGATCTTAAATGTTGTATGAGCATTTGCAACACTTCGTCCAAGATTTCCACCGGAAATACTTAAGAAAAAGTTTGTGATAGGAGTAAGTGCAAAGCTAAGTCCTGTAAAGATGATGATACTTCAAATACATTAAATAAGAAATGGATCATCGCAGCACGTTTTGCACCTTTGTTACCACTTAAGCTGGCAAGCAATGCGGACACACAAGATCCCATATTACATCCAAGAATAATAAAGAAGCAGATTGGAAGATGTAATAATCCCTGAGATGCCATCAAAAGAACGATACTTACAGTAACAGAAGAACTCTGTAAGATCGCAGTCATGATAAATCAAATAAAACACCAAGGGAAATGGTTATCCAGTGTCTGAAGGTAAGATGTGATCAAAGGTGAATCCCTTAACACAGACATAGCACTTGACATGGAAGTTAATCCCATAAATAAAACACCAAATCCAAGAATAACTTCTCCCACTTTCTGGACGGTAGGATTATTCATAAATAATACCATAATAACACCCGCCATTAAAAAGACAGGGGCAATCTCAGAAAGGTTAAAAGAAACAAGCTGGGAAGTAACAGTAGTACCAATGTTAGCACCAAGGATAACTCCAGCAGCCTGAGACAGGTTCATAAGCCCTGCATTTACAAAGCTGACTACCATAACAGTAGCAGCACTAGAGGACTGAATAACAGCGGTAAAAAAGATTCCGACTAACATACCCGTTAAACGGTTTGTAGTAAATATTTCAAGAATCCGGCGAAGCTTCGCACCGGCAGCTTTCTCAAGTCCATCGCTCATCAGTTTCATCCCATAAAGAAAGAGGCCAAGGCCTCCCATCAGAGCAAGTATGATAGTATAGTTCATACGACAGTTCTCCTTCTTAACAATAACTTAACATAAATATTACTTATATTTTACTTTAAACGAAGCAATGTGACAAGAAAATATCGAAAAATTTGGTTGAAGAGTAGTTGCCACAAAATTAAAATTGTCTAAGCAGAACATTCATGTTATAATCAAAGATACTGTAAAAATAGAGATGAATTATATAAAGTAGGAGAAATAATAGAATGGAACAGTTAAAGAACGAGTCGTCAAGACAGTATGAATATATGGAAGAAATGAAAAAATGGGTTCAGAAAAAGTCTGGAGAATTGGGAAGGAAGCTCACATGCCATGTAACCACATTTGGCTGCCAGATGAATGAAAAAGACTCTGAAAAGTTATTAGGGATCTTAGAAACGATCGGATATGAAGAAGTTGAAACAGAAGAAGCAGACTTTCTGATCTTTAATACATGTACAGTTCGTGAGAATGCCAATACAAAGTTATATGGACATTTGGGGCAGGTTAAGAAGATGAAAGAGAGAAATCCACAGATGATGATCGGGTTATGTGGATGTATGATGCAGGAAGAGCATGTGATCGAGAAGATTCGTTCAAGCTATAAATTTGTAGATATCATCTTTGGAACACACAATATCTTTAAATTAGCAGAATTATTAAAAGCAAGAGTAGACTCCAAGGGAATGATCGTTGATATCTGAAAGATACAGACCAGATCGTGGAAGATCTTCCAAGTGACCGTAAATTCTCCTTCAAATCTGGAGTAAATATCATGTTTGGATGCAATAACTTCTGCAGTTACTGTATCGTTCCATATGTAAGAGGAAGAGAAAGAAGCCGTAAGCCAGAAGATATCATCAAAGAAGTAAAGCAGGTCGTATCAGAAGGTGTCAAAGAAGTGATGCTTCTTGGACAGAATGTAAATTCTTATGGAAAGACATTAGAAGAACCAATGTCATTTGCTGAATTATTAAGAGAAGTAGAGAAAGTCGAAGGACTAGAAAGAATCCGTTTTATGACACCACATCCAAAGGATTTATCGGATGATCTGATCGAAGTGATGGCAACAAGCAAGAAAGTATGTAACATATGCATCTTCCAATGCAGTCAGGAAGCAGCCGTTTGTTAAAATTGATGAACCGTCATTATACAAAAGAACAGTATGTAGCACTTGCTAAGAAGATTCAGGAGAGAATCCCTGGAGTGTCTTTTACAACAGATATTATCGTAGGATTCCCTGGAGAGACAGAAGAAGATTTCAAGGAGACATTAGATGTTGTAAGAGAAGTTGGATTTGACAGTGCATACACATATGTATATTCGAAACGTTCTGGAACACCAGCAGCGAGCATGGAAGATCAGGTGGACAAAGATGTGATCAAAGATCGTTTTGACAGACTTCTTGCCTTATTAAAAGAGACATCTGCAAAGAATTGCAAGAAGAAAGTCGGAGATATCGATAGAGTTCTGATCGAAGAAGAGAATACGCACGAAGAAGGAATGTTAACAGGAAGATTGGAAAATAACCTGTTAGTTCATTTTAAAGGATGCAAAGAACAGATTGGTACAATGGCAGATGTTAAATTAGTTGAGGAAAAAGGTTTCTATTATATGGGAGAGCAGATCCATGGCTAAAAAAGGAAAACTGACACCAATGATGCAGCAGTATATGCAGATCAAAGAAGAGAATAAAGATTGTATCTTATTTTATCGTCTCGGAGATTTCTATGAGATGTTCTTTGATGATGCACTGACAGCATCCAAAGAATTAGAGATCACATTAACAGGGAAGAACTGTGGACTTGAGGAGCGCGCACCAATGTGTGGCGTTCCTTATCATGCTGTGGATTCCTATTTAAATAAATTAGTAGAAAAAGGATATAAAGTCGGGATCTGTGAGCAGGTTGAAGATCCAAGCCAGGCAAAGGGAATCGTAAAACGAGAGATCGTGCGTATTGTAACGCCAGGAACGAATATTTCCCAGCAGAGTCTTGATGATGAGAAAAATAACTATCTGATGTGTATTTTTGCAAATGATGGAAGTTACGGAATTTCATTTGTTGATGTTACAACGGGGGATTTTAGAACAACATCAATGGATAGTTTAGCGAAAGTCAGAGATGAGATCTTCAAGTTCGAGCCGGCAGAGATCGTTTGTAATGATGCATTTTTGATCAGTGGCATGGATTTTGATTACTTAAAAGACAAGATGTCGATCGTGATCTCAAGCATTGAGCCATACCATTTTGATGAAGAAAAGGCAGAGGAAAGGATCAAGCGTCAGTTCAAAGTAGGAAATTTAGAAGGTCTTGGACTTTTGGATCATCCAATGGGAGTGATCGCAACGGGTGCATTGCTTGGATATCTTCATGAGACACAGAAGAGTTCTCTGGATCATCTGATGCATATTGAAGCTTATGAGACAAGTGAATTTATGATCATCGACAGCTCCAGCCGTAGAAATTTGGAACTTTGTGAGACATTACGTGATAAACAAAAAAAAGGGTCACTCTTATGGGTATTAGATAAGACAAAAACAGCCATGGGTGCCAGAATGCTAAGAAACATGGTTGAGCAGCCATTGGTGGACAAGAAAAAGATCGAAGAGAGATACGATGCGATCACAACACTTACGGATCAGACGATCGTAAGAGAAGAATTAAGAGAATACTTAAATCCGATCTATGATCTGGAACGTTTAATGACAAAAGTAAGTTATAAGACAGCGAATCCAAGAGATATGATCGCATTTAAAACATCGTTGGAATTGCTGCCTGCGATCAAAACAGTTCTTGAAGAATGCAAAGATCCATTATTGTCTGGATTAAGAGAAGATTTAGATCCATTGGAAGATATCCACAATCTTTGGAAGATTCCATCATTGAAGAACCACCGCTTGCGATCAAAGAAGGTGGATCATCAAGGAAGGATTCAAGGAAGATATAGACAAATTAAAACGTGCTAAAACAGAAGGAAAGCAATGGTTGATGGAACTTGAGGAACGGGAACGTGAAAAAACAGGGATCAAGAACTTAAAGATCAAGTTTAATAAAGTATTTGGGTACTATTTAGATGTGACAAATTCCTACAAAGATCTTGTACCTGATCATTATATCCGTAAGCAGACACTGGCCAATTCCGAGCGTTACACAACCGAAGAATTAAACCAGCTGGCGGATACGATCCTGGGTTCCGAAGACCGTCTGTATGCGTTAGAATATGAAACGTATGTTATGATCCGTGAAACATTAGCAGGAGAGATGGAACGAATCTCAAGAACAGCGAATGTGATCGCGCAGATCGATGCACTTGCCTCCCTTGCATATGTCGCAGAACGCAATCATTTTGTACGTCCGAAGTTAAATGTCAGAGGGACGATTGATATCAAGGATGGAAGACATCCGGTTGTAGAGCAGGTGATTCCAAATGATATGTTTATTTCTAATGATACATATCTTGATAACAAGAAGAATCGTGTAGCGATCATCACGGGACCAAACATGGCAGGTAAATCAACTTATATGAGGCAGGTTGCCCTGATCGTATTAATGGCACAGATTGGTTCCTTTGTACCAGCGGCGAAAGCAAATATCGGTATCGTAGATCGCATCTTTACAAGGGTTGGAGCATCAGATGATCTGCTTTGGACAGAGTACATTTATGGTTGAGATGAGTGAAGTTGCCAATATTTTAAGAAATGCAACGAAAAACAGTTTGTTGATCTTAGACGAGATCGGACGTGGAACGAGTACATTTGATGGGTTGTCCATTGCATGGGCAGTTGTGGAATATATCAGCAATTCCAAGCTCCTCGGTGCAAAAACTCTGTTTGCGACACATTATCATGAACTGACAGAGTTAGAAGGTAAGATCGACAGTGTACATAACTACTGCATTGCTGTCAAAGAACAGGGAGATGACATCGTGTTCCTGCGTAAGATCGTAAAAGGTGGTGCAGATAAGAGTTATGGAGTGCAGGTTGCAAAACTTGCCGGAGTCCCAGATGCCGTGATCAATCGAGCAAAAGAGATCGCAAGAGAATTAGAAGAACATGATCTGACGTCAGGAGCGAAGGATATCATGCCATATGGAGAGGCACAACAGTTAAGTTTCTTCAGAGAAAGCGATGAACCAACGATGGAACATCCATTTATGGCAGAACTAAGAGAAAAAGATCTTTCTGACATGACACCGCTGGAAGCGTTGAATTATTTATATGTGTTACAGGAGAAGTTAAAGAACGAGGAGTAATTTTATGGCGAAGATACAATTACTAGATCAAAAGACGATCGATAATATTGCAGCAGGAGAAGTTATTGAACGGCCAGCTTCTGTTGTCAAAGAGCTTGTGGAAAATGCAGTGGATGCAAAAGCAAATGCAGTGACTGTGGAGATCAAAGACGGCGGAATGACATTGATCAGGGTAACTGACAATGGGATCGGAATTCCAAAAGATCAGGTAAAGACTGCATTTTTACGTCATGCGACAAGCAAGATCCGTTCGGTTGAAGATCTGTTAAGTGTATCTTCGCTTGGATTTCGAGGAGAGGCATTATCAAGTATCAGCGCAGTTGCACAGGTTGAGCTGGTAACGAAGACTGCAGAAAGCTTCAGTGGAGTATCCTATAAGATCTATGGAGGCGAGGAAGAAGCTTTTGACGATATCGGAGCACCCGATGGAACAACATTTCTGGTAAAGAATCTGTTTTATAATACGCCAGCAAGAAGAAAATTCTTAAAGAGTGCGACAACCGAAGCAGGGTATGTAGAACAGATGATGGTACACATTGCCCTAAGTCATCCGGAAATTTCATTTAAATTTATCCATAACAATAAAAATAAGATTTATACTTCTGGAAATGGTAAGGTAAAGGACATCATCTATCATATTTATGGGCGAGATGTGGCAGGAGCATTGATCCCGCTAGAAGCACAAAATGAAGATGTGAAAGTCACGGGATTTGTCGCAAAACCGTATGTTTCCAGAGGAAACAGAAACTATGAGAGTTACTTTATTAATGGAAGATATATCAAAAGCTCGATCATTTACAAGGCAATCGAAGAAGGATACCGCACCTTTACGATGAAACACAGATATCCATTTGTGTGCCTTGATTTCAAGATCGATCAGGAACTGCTGGATGTGAATGTTCATCCGACAAAGATGGAGATCCGTTTCCGAAATGGAAGAGAAATCTACGAGCTTGTAGTAGATGCAGTCAGAGCGGCATTACTTCAGAAAGATCTGGTGCAGGATGTATTAAGAGAGACACCGAAGAAGAAAGAATTGCCGAAGACAAAAGAAGTGAAAAAGCCTGAGCCATTTGAGGTAAACCGAAGGAAAGAAGAGGTTCAGAAGGTAGATCAGCAAGGGCAAGGTGTACAACAGCAGGTTGAAAAGCAAAGGCAAGCTGTACAACAACAGATTGAAAAGCCGTCACATCCTGTAAAGAAAACACTAACAGCCAGCGAATCATCAAAAAATACAAAGAAACCGACTTATGCAGGCTTAAACTACAATACTCAGAAAAAGAATTTCCACAATACAAGACCGATGAATTAAGCAGCAATCAGATGACACTAAGAGAAGATCCAGTATTTTCAGTTCAGGCAAGACCTGACCGCAAGATCTTAGGTCAGCTCTTTAAGACATATTGGCTTATTGAGTACGAAGACCAGTTATTTATCATGGACCAGCATGCAGCACATGAAAAAGTCAATTATGAGAGGCTGATGAAGAATTTCAAAGAAAAAGAAATATACAGCCAGAGATTAGAACCGCCAATGGTTGTGACGGTTTCTATGACGGAAGCAGAAGCGTTAACAAGATACAAAGATGCATTCGCAGGTTTAGGGATTTACGATCGAATCTTTTGGAGGGAATGAATATTGTATCCGGAAGTTCCAGCCAATCTCTATGGGATCGGGGAAAGAGACTTATTTATGGAACTTTTAGATGCGGTAAGTCAAGAAAATGGTACCTTGGATACAGAAGTGATCGCATCAAAGATTGCGACAATGGCATGTAAGATGTCGATCAAGGGAAATCAGAGAGTATCGTTAATGGAAGTAGAACATCTTTTAGATGAACTGATGAAGCTGGAAAATCCATACCAGTGTCCACATGGAAGACCAACGATCATCAAGATGAGTAAGTATGAGATAGACAAGAAGTTTAAGAGAATCGTATAGTGAAACCAGACAAGGAGGGAAGACTATGACAGATCAGGAATTATTAGATTTTGCAGATAAAGCAAAAGAGAAAGCATACGCACCTTATTCCAGATTTCAAGTAGGAGCAGCAATTCTTACCAAAGAAGGAAAAGTATTCACCGGGTGTAATGTGGAGAATTCTTCTTATGGAGCAGCCATTTGTGCAGAGAGAACAGCGGCAGTCAAAGCTGTCAGTGAAGGATATCATGACTTTGAAATGATCGCGATCGCATCCAATGGCAGTGACAAAGAAACGGTTTATCCATGTGGAATCTGCCGCCAGTTTCTACATGAATTCAATCCAGATCTGAAAGTGATCTGTCAAAGCCCAGATGGATTTGAAACATATCGATTATCAGAACTTATGCCGAAAGGATTTTAAATAGATGAAACCAATGGTAATTTTAACAGGACCGACAGCAGTTGGAAAAACAGAACTGTCGATCCGATTAGCAAAGATTTTAGATGCAGAGATCATTTCCGCAGATTCTATGCAGGTTTATAAGAAGATGGATATCGGAACTGCCAAGATCATGCCGGAAGAGATGGAAGGGATCAAGCATTATCTGGTGGATGAACTTGATCCTAAAGAAGAATTTCATGTAGCGAGATTTCAGCAGATGGCAAAAGATGCCCTAAAGGAAATCTATGCAAAAGGCAAGATTCCACTAATCGTTGGTGGAACAGGATTCTATATCCAAAGTCTTTTATATGATATTGATTTCACAAAAGAAGATGGAGACCAGGAATACAGAAAACAACTGGAAGAAAAAGCTAAAAGAGAAGGAAACGACAGTTTATACGAGATGTTAAAACAAGTCGATCCAAAATCTATAGAAAAGATTCATAAAAATAATGTAAAGCGGGTGATCCGTGCATTAGAATTTTATAAATTAAATGGATATCCGATCTCAGAGCATAATGAGAAGGAAGCAGCAAAGACCTCACCATATAATTTTGCTTATTTTGTATTAAACCACAAAGAGATATCTTATATGACAGGATCAATCGCCGCGTTGATATTATGGCGGAACAAGGATTGATCGATGAAGTAAAACGATTAAAAGAAGAAGGATATGAAAAAACAATGGTTTCCATGCAGGGAATCGGGTATCGTCAGGTGTTTGAGTATTTAGAAGGAAATCTTTCTTTGGAGGATACGATCGAACAGATCAAGAAAGACACCAGACATTTTGCAAAGCGTCAGCTGACCTGGTTTGGAAGAGAAAAGGAAGTCTGTATGGTAGATAAATCACAATTTGGGTCAGAAGATGAGATTTTAACATATATGCTTACAATATTAAAAGAAAAGGGGATCTATGATGGATCAGTTAAAGAACTATTATAAAGAAATGGGCGTCGATGAGAAAGTCTTCGACTATGCACAGGAAGTAGAAAAGGGATTAAAAGATCGTTTTGAAACGTTAGATGCGATCGCACAGTTAAACCAGATCAAGGTATTAAATGCGATGCAGAAACATCAGATTGCGGAAATGCATCTGTGGCACAACAGGATATGGATACAAATGATTCTGGAAGAGAAGCTGTGGAAGCATTGTATGCGGATGTTTTTGGAACAGAAGATGCACTTGTAAGACCGCAGATCACATGTTGAACACATGCATTAGGACTTGCATTATCTGCAAACTTACGTCCGGGAGATGAGATTCTTGCAATTTCAGGAAAACCATATGATACCTTAGAAGAAGTCATTGGAATCCGTGAATCCAAAGGGTCCCTGAAAGAATACGGGATCATATGCACAGGTTGATCTGTTAGAAGATGGAAGCTTTGACTTAGAGGGGATCAAAAATGCGATCAATGACAAAACAAAACTGATCCATATCCAGAGATCAAAAGGCTATGCGACAAGACCAACCTTATCTGTTGATGTGATCGGGGAATCGATCGCATTTGTAAAAGAGATCAATAAAGACCTGATCGTAATGGTTGATAATTGTTATGGTGAATTTGTCGAAGAAAAAGAACCATCGGAAGTTGGAGCTGATATGATCGTAGGTTCCCTGATCAAGAATCCGGGTGGAGGACTTGCACCGATCGGTGGATACATCTGTGGAAGAAGCGATCTGATCGAGCAGTGTGCATACAGACTTACAACACCAGGGCTTGGAAAAGAAGTAGGAGCCAGTCTTGGAGTTAATCGTCAGTTTATCCAGGGATTCTTTATGGCACCAACGGTTGTCAATGCAGCAGTCAAAGGAGCGATCTTTGCAGCCAATTTATATGAAAAATTAGGATTTAAAGTGATTCCAGATGGAAAAGAAGACCGACATGATATTATTCAGGCAGTGGAATTTCATGATCCTGAAAAATTGATCGCATTTTGCGAGGGAATTCAAAAAGCATCACCGATCGACAGTCATGTAACACCAATCCCATGGGATATGCCAGGATATGATAGTCAGGTGATCATGGCAGCAGGAACATTTGTATCGGGCGCATCCATTGAATTAAGTGCTGATGGACCAATGAAAGAGCCTTATGCAGTATATTTCCAGGGAGGTCTTACATATCCATGCCAAATATGGAATCATCATGTCCCTGCAGCGAATGGCAGAAAAGGTTTGGTAGAAATTCCAGAGATTTCATAAAATAAAATAAGAAAAATTTAAGGAAAACAACGGTTTGATTTCTATACATCAGTGAAAAGTTATGGTAAGATTTAATGTGAGAAATGTTTTGACCATGGAGATTTTTCGACAGAAAGGATCAGATATGGAAGAAAAACATCAGACATTAAAGGAATTACCAGTGTCAGAAAGACCTTATGAAAAGTGTGAAAAGAATGGAACAGCAATGCTGTCAGATGCAGAACTTCTGGCAGTGATCTTAAGAAGTGGGACAAAGGATCAGACGGCGATCGATCTTGCAACGAAAGTGTTGTCGATCGATCCGTTTTATGAGGGAATACTGGGAATTTGCCACACTTCAAGAGAAGAATTACAAAAGATTCCCGGGATTGGGAAAGTAAAGGCGATGCAGATCTTGTGTATTGCAGAATTGTCTAAACGATTAGCAAGTGCGAAAGTCGAAGATAAGATAAGCTTTCATTCACCAGTATCCATTGCAGATTATTATATGGAACGGATGCGGCATTTAAGCCGGGAAGAGATGATTTTAATTTTTTTTAATGGAAAGAATAAAGTTATAAAGGAACTTACGGTTTCTGTTGGTACAGTGAATCAGACAGTGGCATCACCAAGAGAATTATTTCTGGAAGCACTTCGATGCGAAGCGGTTTCCGTACTTATGATCCATAATCATCCATCTGGAGATCCAACGCCAAGCCGCCAGGATATTCTGACGACCAAGCGGATGAAAGAAGCAGGAGAATTTCTTGGGATTCCGCTATGTGATCATATTATCATCGGAGACCAGACATATTTAAGTTTTCGAGAAGAACACATGATGTAAGGAGCAGAACATGAAAACGGCACAACTAGGAATTGAACTTGGAACCAGACATTTAAGAATCTGTACAAGAGATAAAGAAGAATTTTTAAAGATAAAGAATATGATCGCATTTGATGAAGATGCGAAACTAAAAGCATTCGGCAACGAAGCATTTGCGATGTATGAGAAACAGCCATACAGTATTCATGTAGTGAAACCAATGGAACACGGCGTGATCTCAGATTATACGAATATGAGATATCTGTTAGGAACGGTATTGGACCATTATTTCAAACGGATCAGGAAAACCGGTCTTATGATCGCTGTTCCCGTGGATATTACGAATGTTGAGAAACGAGCATTTGAAGATCTTGCATGGGAATCAGCTTCAAGGGTTAAGGATGTAACTTTAGTTCCCAAGCCAATCCTTGCGGCAATTGGAAGTGGAATTGATGTCAATGCGCCATGTGGAAATATGATCATTGATATAGGAGCTTCAACAACAGAGATTTCTGTGATATCTTTAGGTGGGATCGTAACAAGCAGACTTTTTCCATATGGAGGAGACCAGATCGATGAGTGGATCAGAGATTATGTAAAGAAGAATTATAAATTAGCGATCGGAACACGAAGTGCAAGACACTTAAAACTTGCATATGCGAAGATAGAAGATAAAGAAGCAGCTATGATCAAGGGAAGAAATCTTGTGAGTGGACTTCCAAAACAAGAGAAGATACCAATTCAGATCGTTGAAGAAAAGGCCCACAGTCAGGTCAGAGACATTTGTGTGCAGGTAAAAGCAGTGTTAGAAAGCATTACGCCAGAACTTGCATCAGATATTATGAATCAGGGAATCTATGTATCTGGAGGCGGGGCAGCATTTCCAAAGACGGCAGAGTGGATCAAAGAAGAATTTAAGATACCGGTTCATATTGCTGACCGGCCAGAAGATCATGTGATCTTAGGAATGCAGTCATATTTAAAACGATAGATGATGAAAGAGGATAGACGTATGAAATTGCAAAAGAAAAAATTTAATTCAAACCACCTGTTAGCGATTTTTATCGTGGTGTGTGGGTTACTGGCGGGAATCAGTGTTTTTGCCGGAGGAGTCTTAACTCCAGTCAAGAATATCTTTTTCACTGTTTTATCTCCGATGCAGGAAGGCATTAATTCGGTAGGAAATGCCGTGTTTTCATGGAATGAGAATGCGAAAAGCAAGAAGACACTGAGAGCAGAGAATGAGCGTCTACAGGAGAAGATCGATGTTCTGAAGATGCAGAATCGTGTGCTACAGCAGAATCAAGTAGAATTAGAACGTCTGCAGGATCTTTTGAAATTAAAACAAAAATACAAAAAATATCATACAGTGGAGCCAGAGTCATCAGTAAAGGATCAGGAAACTGGTTTGACATCTTTCTGATCAATAGAGGAAGCAAAGACGGCATTAAGAAAGACATGAATGTCATTGCAGGGAATGGTCTCGTAGGAATTGTCTATGATGTATCATCACATACAGCCAAAGTACGAACGATCATTAATGATACAAGTATGGTCAGTGCTATGTTCCTAAAGACAAATGATGCGTGTATCGTAAATGGAAGTCTGGATACGATGGAAGATGGATATCTGGAAGTTGTATATATCAGCAAAGATGCAAAAGTCAAGAATGGAGATGAGCTTGTAACATCTTATGTAAGTTCCAAATTTAATGAAGGGATCACGATCGGGAAAGTATCTGATCTGAAGCTTGATTCTACAAAGCTTACCAAGACAGCGAAAGTGACACCAGTCGTTGACTTCAAGCATTTAAAAGAAGTTTTGGTTATCACAGATCTTAAGAAAACAAAGAATCTTGATGAAGAAACAAAGGAATAGCAGGTGAGGATATGAAGATCAAACGAATTTTATTTTATGTGATATCGGTACTAGTCTGTTTCCTTTTACAGACATCCGTCTTTAATTTTTTGAAACTCGCAGGGGTTATGCCGAATATTCTACTGATCTTAACGGTCACAATCGCATTTATCCGAGGCAGGAAAGCAGGAATCGTGATCGGATTTGTCTGTGGGCTGCTGATCGATATATTCTCAGGGAATGTTTTAGGCCAGAACGCATTTGTGTATTTAATGTTTGGATATGTCAATGGATGGTTCCATACATATTTTTATGAGGATGATATCTTGCTGCCGATCGGACTTCTAACAGCGAATTCCCTTGCGTATAGTTTTGTGATCTTCTTTTTCTTTTTTGCAATGAGAGGAAGATTGCAGTTTTTTTCTTATCTGTTTAAAGTTATGATTCCGGAAGCAGTATATACGGGAATCGTAGCATTGCTTATATATAAGATATTGTTAGAGGTTGATATCAGGATCAGAGATGGTGAAAAAAGGAGTATGTTCTAGTGTTACGAAAAATTTACGAGAAAGCAGAAAAATTACTGGCAAACAGACTGCTTGCCTTGATCATACTGATCGTTGTGCTTTATTGTGTGTTGATCGGGCGTGTGTTTGTCCTTCAGATCGTAGAAGGTCAGTCACATAAAAATGATTTTACATATAAAGTACAAAAGACAGTCAAGACATCTGGTACCAGAGGGAATATTTATGATGTGAATGGAAAACTGCTTGCATACAACAAACTTGTATATACAGTGAATTTCCAGAATGACAATGCATTTCAGACATTGGCAGCAAAGAATGGTACATCAGAAAGTTATGAGAAGAATAAAGTCATTTATAAAGTGATCAAGATCCTGGAGCGAAATGGAGACTCCTTTATCAATGAGATTCCGATTGAATATACAGGAAGCGGAAAGTTTCGTTTTACAGAGACTGGGTCAAAATTAAAGAAGTTTAAGAGAGATGTTTTGGAATTGGAAACAGCACAGACCTTCAAAGTCTGAGAAAGAATTAAGAGATAAACAGCTGAATGCAACTGCAGAACAGGTTTTTGAATATTTGAGAAATGGAACTCTTGGCTCCGCAGGAACAGGAAAGATGTTTGATATTGATAAATCTTATTCCAAGAAAGATGCATTAAAGATCATGTCTGTCAGATACAGTGCATTTTGAGCCGTTATTCTCAGTATATGAAGGTGACGATCGCAAATGAAATCAATAACAGAAGTATTGCCGAGATCAAAGAAAGAAGTTCAGAACTTCCGAATAGATATTGATACAAAGTCTATTCGTGTATATAATAAAAGTGAGGCGATGTCTCATGTGATCGGATATACAGGAACGGTCAATACGGATGAACTTGAAACATATAACAAAGGAAAGAAAGAAGAAGATAAAGATTACTATTCCAGTGATGAGACGGTTGGAAAGGCCGGTGTTGAGAAGCAGTTTGAGAATTATCTTCACGGAGACAGCGGAAGCAAGACTCTGGTTGTCAACAATGTTGGAAAGATCATCGACACGACCAAGACAGTCAAATCGGGAACAGGAAATAATATCACATTATCGATTGACAGCGAATTACAGGAATATGTATATAATCTGCTCGAGAAGAAGATCGCGGGAATTGTTCTGTCTAAGCTTACAAGTTCTGACAGCGCAGGAAATGACCGTGAGAATATTATGATCCCGATCAAGAAAGTATATTATTCATTTATTGGCAATAGTGTGATCGACCTTGAGAATCTCAATGGAGATAAGGCGACATCCTATGAGAAGAAGATGTATCGAAAGATTCAGACTTTAGAAGATCAGGCGATCAATGTATCAAAGAATCTTGTTTTGAAAGATACCAAAGCGTACAAAGATCAGAGTGAAGAAAAACAAGCCTATGCATCTTATGTATACAGTCTGTTGTCTAGCAAGAAAGTATTGATCTCAAGTTCTATCGATACGACGGATAAGACATATCAGAAGTGGAAGAATGAGAAGATCAGTTTAAGTGAATTCTTAAGGTATGCCGTGAACAAGGAATGGATTGATATTTCTTCACTGAATATCAGCAGCAAATACAATGACACTGAAGAGATCATGAAAGCACTGGCTGCTTATGTAGAAGATGCTTTGGTTGATGCAGATGATTTTGATATGACAGTCTGCGAACAAAGCATCATGAAAGGAAAATTAAGCGGAAGAGAAGTATGTCTCCTTCTTTATGAACAGGGAGTTTTAAAAAAGAAAGGTGACAGTGATTATACGGCATTGAAATCTGGTTCCCTAAACAGCTATGATTTCATTCGAAGAAAGTTAAAGAGTTTACAGATCACACCAGGACAGATCGGTATGGATCCATGTTCCGGATCTGTTGTGATCACAGATTCCAAGACAGGAAAGGTAAAAGCATTGGTAAGTTATCCTGGATATGACAGCAACCGTTTATCAAACGGAACAGATTCCGGATACTACAGGCAGCTGGCAAACTCAGCATCTACACCATTATATAATCAGGCACTGAAACATAAGACAGCACCGGGATCTACATTTAAGCCAGTGTCTGCTTTGGCAGGTCTTAATGAGAAAGCAATCACGACAAGTACAGTCATCAACTGTACAGGGTTATACGATAAGATCACACCACCGGCGAAGTGTTGGAAATATCCAGATCGCCATGGACCAAGAACTGTGTCAACAGCGATCGAAGCATCTTGTAATTATTTCTTTTATGAAGTAGGATATAGATTAGGAGACAAATCAGGTTCCTACAGCAGTAAAGAAGGTCTTAAGTACTTGGAGAAATACGCAACACAGCTAGGGCTTAATAAGCAGTCAGGAATTGAACTGGATGAGTCATCTCCACAGGTTTCTGATGAAACATCCGTACGTTCTGCCATTGGACAGGGACGTAATAGTTTCACGCCAAGCCAGATCGCGAATTATGTGACAACATTATCCAACAGTGGAACCGTATATGATCTAAGTATCATGGACAAGATCACTGACGATAATGGAAAGACAGTCAAGAAATATGGAGTTAAGAAAGTAAGACAACTTCATTATGATACAACATACTGGAATGCAGTGCATACTGGTATGAGAGGTGTAGTCAGCGGAAAGGACAGCTCCGTAAGCAGTATCTTCCAAGGCATGAAAGTAAAATTAGCAGGTAAGACAGGTACAGCACAGGAGAATAAGAAACGTCCGAATCATGCGTTGTTTATCTCTTATGGACCATATGAGAAGCCAGAGATCACAACAACGGTTGTTATTCCGTTTGGATATACCTCATCTAATGCAGCAGCGACTGCAAAGGATATTTATGAGTATTATTTTGCAAATGATAAGACAAAGAAGACATTAGAGAAGAATAATAAATCAGTCACAGAAACCAGTGTTGGTACTGCAGGAGATTAGAGAAAGAAGATAGGAATTGTATGAATCAGCCGGTATTGCTCAAGGGAAACAGTCTGGGACTTACCATGGTGTTAGATCCAGGAATGAAGTTTGATCAACTGATCAAAGCGATCGAAGATAAATTTGTGCAGGCAAAAGATTTCTTTAATGGACAGACACAGATCGCACTAAAGATCGAAGGCAGAAAACTAGATGCCAAAGAACTTCAGAATGTACTGCAGATCATTGCAGAAAAACAACTTTGACGATTGCATATGTGATAGAAGATGATAAGATCATGGAAACTTCTTTTAAGGATGTATTGAAAAAGATTCAGGAAAGAGAACAAAAAAGAAGTCAGTCCATGGTTGATGAGAGAAGAAAGGGAGATGGACAGTTCTACCGTGGAACACTTCGCTCCGGACAGAGTCTGGAATCTGATGCAAGTGTTGTAGTGGTCGGGGATGTGAATCCTGGAGCTTCCGTATGTGCCAAAGGTAATGTAGTTGTTCTTGGATGTGCCAAAGGATATTTGAGTGCAGGATGTGATGGAGATGATCACGCTTTTGTCGCAGCACTTGACATGCAGCCGATGCAGATCCGTATCGGAAAACACATCGCAAGAAGTGCCGATGGAGAACCAGAGAAGAAGAAAAAGCTTTTCGGAAGATCAAAGAATAATGACAATCAGCCGATGGAAGCACAGATTGCATTTGTAGAAGATGAAAATATTTATATCGAGCCCATATCTAAAGCGCTCTTAAATGAAATCATAGTATAGTGAATGGAGGAAACAAAAATGAGTGAAGTTATCGTAATCACATCTGGAAAGGGTGGCGTTGGAAAGACAACAACCACTGCCAATGTGGGAACAGGATTAGCGAAGGAAGGAAAGAAAGTCGTATTGATCGATACGGATATCGGACTTCGTAATCTGGACGTTGTCATGGGGCTTGAGAATAGAATCGTTTATAATCTGGTTGACGTTGTGGAAGGAAACTGCAGAATCAAACAGGCAATGATCAAAGACAAGAAATATCCAAATCTTTTCTTACTGCCATCTGCACAGACAAGAGATAAGACATCCGTAACACCAGAACAGATGTCAAAACTGGTAGAAGAACTAAAAAGTGAATTTGACTATATCATTCTTGACTGCCCAGCAGGAATCGAACAAGGATTTAAGAATGCGATCGCAGCAGCAGACCGTGCACTGATCGTTACAACACCAGAGGTATCAGCAATCCGTGATGCAGACCGTATCATTGGACTATTAGAGGCAAATGATATACATAAGATCGATCTGGTGATCAACAGGATACGTATGGATATGGTAGAACGTGGAGATATGTTATCCAAAGATGATGTTCTTGATATTCTTGCGGTTGACCTGATCGGAATCGTACCAGATGATGAGAATATTGTCATTTCCACAAACCAGGGAGAACCATTGGTTGGAAGCAATACACCAGCAGGAAAAGCATACCAGAATATCTGTAATCGTGTGATGGGCAAAGACGTTCCATTCATGGAAATCACAGGACCAACTTTCTTTCAGAGACTTGCAAACGTATTTAAGAAGTAGAGGGAGAGAAACGATGGGTTTTGATAATTTTTTAAGAAAAAAAGTTCAGGAGAAGTGGCAAAAGACCGATTAAAACTATTATTGGTATCTGACCGCTCAAATTGTTCTCCTGAGACAATGGAACTGATCAAAAACGACATCATTCAAGTAATCTCCAAATATATGGAGATCGATCCAGAGGGACTTGATATTCAGATCACACAAAGTAGCGAAGAATCCGAAGGACCTGCATTATATGCAAATATTCCGATCCGTGAGCTTAGAAAATAACATTGGAGAGATACTATGTTGCGAAATTATCGACTGCAGAATTACAATTTCAAACTTGTTTTTAACGTACTTGTACTGATGGCGATGAGCCTTTTGTTTATTCACAGTGCCAAAGCATCCTATGTGCCAAAGCAGGCATTGGGGATCATTATGGGACTTGGAATCATTGTGGTCGTATCACTGATCGATTATCAGGTCTTTACAAGAAATGCAGAAATATTGTATATTTTGAATGTGATCATGTTGATTGGCGTTAAATTATTTGGAAAAGATGTCAATGGTGCCAAACGATGGTTTTCATTAGGTCCATTGGGAACTTTCCAGCCATCAGAACTTAGTAAAGTGATCATGATCATTGTTGTTGCAGCATTTCTTGCGAAGCATCAGGATGATCTGAATGAACCGAAGGTATTAGGAAAACTTGCTGTAATCTGTGGAATCCCGCTGCTTTTGATCTTGAAACAGCCAAGTCTTTCTTCTACACTCGATATTTGTTTTATTATTCTTGGAATGATCTTTATGGCAGGATTATCCTCCAGATTGATCGTTCAGGTATTGATCGTAGGCGTACCACTTTTAGCAATCTTTTGTGGTATGTCCAGACACCAGGACAGGTGTTGTTAGAGCCACATCAGGTAGCAAGGATCATGTCCTTTTTACATCCAGAGAATTACGCAGATTCCACTGCTTTACAGACAAGCAATTCGATCATGGCGATTGGTGCTGGCGGACTATTTGGCAAGGGATTTGGAAGTAATACGATCTCAAATGTATCTGCAAGTGATGTAAATTTGGTATCAGAAAATCAGACAGACTTTATTTTCTCTGTGATCGGAGAAGAATTTGGGTTTGTTGGATGTGTGGTATTGATCATTGTTTTTGCATGCCTTGTATATCAGTGCATGAATGTGGCGAAGAAATCAGGGAATCTGATCGGAACTTATGTGGCTGTAGGAGTTGCGTGTTATATGGGATTTCAGTCTTTTATCAACATTGCAGTTGCTACAGGAACCATGCCGAACACCGGACAGCCCCTGCCATTTATCAGTTATGGATTAAGTTCCTTAATGTCGGCGTCAATCGCGATAGGAATGGTACTTAATATATATTTACAAAGAAAAAGACACTAGGAGGTTCTATCTATGAATGTAGGATTAGTTGCCCATGATGGCAAAAAGAACCTGATGCAGAATTTATGTATCGCGTATCAGGATATTTTAAAAAAACATAAATTATATGCTACAAGTACGACTGGACAGATGATTGAAGATGTTGCAAACTTAAAGATCCACAAACTTCTTGCCGGCCATTTTGGCGGTATGCAGCAAATGGGATCTAAGATCTCCAATAATGAAATAGACCTCTTGATCTTTTTACAGGACCCGGCAAATAAGAAGAGAACACCAGATTTTTATAATGTTTTAAATCTCTGTGATCAGTATAATATTCCGTGTGCTACGAATCTGCCAACGGCAGAAGTATTGATTTTGGCACTGGACCGAGGAGATTTAGATTGGAGGAATATGTATAAATAGACTGTCACACGACGGTCTTTTACAGAAAGCATAAAATGAAAAATTAATTTGTATTTGTATGTCCGTCATGATGATCGCATTATCTGGCTGCCAGACATCGGCGAAGACAGGTGGATTTACATCATATGATGAACATTATCAGAAGAATGAAACGACATTAAAAGAAGATGCATTGAGTGACCGTTGGGAATCCAGAGGTTCTAAGGTAGCGGTTGTATCCAAAGAAAAGGCGGATAATAACGACTATCCAGAAGCCAAGGAAGTTCTGTTGGTTAATAATACAAAGAATAAAGTGATCGTTAGTCAGAAGGTTTTGACCAGGCTTACCCGGCAAGTACAACAAAGATCATGACAGCATTGCTGACTTTGGAGAATTTAAATTTAAGTCAGGTTGTAACGATCAAACATGACATTACGTTCCCTGATGGAGCAGCTGTGGCGATCCACCTGAAGAAAGGGATAAGATCACAGTGGAAGCATTGTTAAATGCATTGATCATTATGTCAGCCAATGATGCAGCCGTTGCACTTGGAGAGGCAGTGGCTGGAAGTGAAGCAAATTTTGTAAAAATGATGAATAAGAGAGCCAAAGAACTTGGAGCAACCAATACACATTTTGCAAATCCGAATGGACTTCATTTAAGTGATCATTATTCTACAGCGTATGATCTTTATCTGATCTTTAAAGAAGTAGCTAAACATAATGAATTCTTTAATATTGCAGGAAGATCAAGCAGCAGGATTGAATATCTTGGTTCCAAGGAGAACAAAAGATTTATGATATGGCTTCCACAAATCAGTATATTGCTGGAACATACACACTTCCAAGCCAGGTATATATGATCGGAGGCAAGACTGGTACAACAACACAGGCGGGTTCTTGCCTGATTCTTCTTACAAAGAATAAAGACGGTGAGGAATTCATTTCCGTGGTGTTAAAAGGCGTTACAAAATCAGCTCTTTACCATACAATGACAGATATATTATCAAAGGAAAACTAAGATGGAACGATACAAAGCTTACAGCAAACATTTAAAGGAATTATATGGAGAAAAAGTATATAAATTACCAGTTAATCTTCCGGTGACTTGTCCAAACCGTATGGATGGAGATGGGTGCACTTTCTGTGGAGGTGTGGGAACCGGCTTTGAAGCTATGAACAGTGAGGTATCTGTAAGTGAACAGCTGAATGCGACAAAAGGAAAGATCACAAAACGCTATAAAGCAAAGAAATTTATCGCATATTTTCAGAATTATACGAACACATTCCTGCCGGTTGACAAGTTTGAAAAGTATCTGGTAGAAGCAGCACAGACGGAAGATATTGTAGGAATTTCGGTATCCACAAGACCTGACTGTATTACGAAGGAATATTTAGACTGTTTAAAGAAGATTTCTGAAGAATATCAGGTGAAGATCTCTATGGAATATGGACTTCAGACAGTCAATTATAAGACTTTAAACAAGATCAATCGAGGACATACACTGGCAGAATATCTAGATGCTGTGTTAATGACAGCACCATATGGATTTGAGATCTGCACTCATATTATTTTGAATCTGCCAGGAGATGACATGACGGATGTGATCGAGACAGCAAAGATTCTTTCTGCACTTCCAGTGCAGATCGTAAAATTACATTCTCTTTATATTCCCAAAGGATCAAAAATGTATGAGGAGTATAAAGAAGGAAAAATAACTCTTTGTGATCCAAAAGAATATCTGGACAGACTGGTAAACTTTATCTGTTATGTACGAAAAGATATGGTGATCGAGCGTCTATTCAGCAGAGTGCCCAAGGAAGATGCATCATTTCTAACTGGGGCATCAGCTGGTGGAAATTAAAAGATCGATTTGACGAGATCATGGAAACAAATGATTATATGCAAGGATGTAAATTTGACTATTTAAATGGAGCAGCGCTCAGGCGATGGGAGATTTAAGAGATGGCAGCAAAACGAAGACGAAAAACAAAAATACATTGGAATATTGGAATGATCATTTTGTAGTCATATTGGTCTACATCCTGATTAATGTCATCCTGTTTCTAGGCAAGAAAAAGCTGACTGTCTACAAGGTAACGGAAGATAAGATCACCAATACCTTATCGTTTACAGGAATTGCGATTCGTGATGAGGAACTTCTAAAGGCTTCACAAAGCGGTTATATTACCTATTATGTAGAAGAAGGAAAACGGATCAAGAAATCAGGAACGGTCTTTACGGTTGACAAAGATCAGAAGGTTCAGGATGCATTTGTAAGTCAGGTGCAGCAGCTTGAGAAAAATAAAAAAGTGATCGATGATGAAGAGATTCAGCATAAGATCACAGATTATCAGTCTGTATATAGTGATCATAAATTCAGCACGGTTTATGATCTGAAATATGATCTCAAGAATGCAATCCTCAACTTAAGTGAAGATTCTATGAAAACAGTTATAGAAGCAGTCAAACAAAAGCTTGGGGATACAAGTTTTGAGACACAGAAAAGTACAAGCAGTGGGGTAACACAATTTTATTCTGATGACTTTGACGGTAAGAGCGCAAAAGATATCACAAGCAAGGATTTTGACCAAAGTCAGTATCGTGTTCAGAGGTATAATACGTCCGATAAAGTAAAGAAAGGCAAAGTTGTAGCTAGGATCAACAAAAGCGAAAAATGGCAGATCGTAATTCCACTAGAAGCAGATCAGTATCGGATGTTGAAGGATAAAAGTGAAGTGTCGGTTCGTTTCCTGCAAGATCAGACAACAGCCACAGCAACGGTGGAAGTCACCAAAAAGGGAAGTTCGTATTTTGGATATCTTAAGTTTAATGATTACGCGGTACGCTATATCAATGAGCGCTACTTAGAAATCGATGTGACGCTTGATTCCTACAAGGGATTAAAGATTCCAAACACATCCATTGTAAAGAAGAAATTCTACCAGGTTCCAGTAAAATACCTTACAAAAGGAGATAACAGTGCGAAAGAACAGTTTACCGTACGTGATACAAGCAACAAAGGCGATGTGACGGTGGAACAAAAGAGCTTTACGATCTATGGAAGAACGAAGGATTACTGTTATCTTGATCCAGAAGAAGTTGGAGAGAACGTAGTGCTTCAGGCAATGGATTCCAAAGATACATTTTTGATTGAGAAAATGAAGACATTAAAAGGAGTTTATTGTACAAATCAGGGATATGCGGATTTCCGTCCGATCGATATTCTGATCGAGAAAGATGATTATTCGATCATTGCAAATGATACCGATCAGGGAGTTAGTCGGTATGATTTCATTGTTCTTGATGGAACAACGATCAAGGAAAACCAGATCATATATTAAGGCATATAAATTTATAAGAATTACAGAAAGAAGGAATTGGATATGTTGATCGAACGCTATAATGAAGTAAAGAAACATGTAGAAGAAGCTTGTAAACGTGTAGGACGTGATCCACGAGAAGTGACAGTGATCGCAGTCAGCAAGACCAAACCATTAGAAATGGTAGAAGAATTAAGAAAAGAAAAAGTACTTGATTTTGGAGAGAATAAGGTACAGGAGATCAGAGATAAATATGCAAATATCAGTTGGCCGGTAAGATGGCATCTGATCGGACATCTTCAGACCAATAAAATTAAATATATCGTGGATAAAGTAGCATTGATCCATTCTGTAGATTCCATAAAACTTGCACAGGCGATCGACAAAGAAGCTGCAAAGCATGATGTCAAAGAAGTTCCAATTCTGATCCAGGTGAATTTTGCACACGAAGATACCAAATTTGGATTGAATACAGAAGATGTTTTTGATGTGGTGAAAGAGATTTCGCCTTAGAACATGTAAAGATTAAAGGGTTAATGCAGATTGCACCATTTGTTGACGATCCAGAAGACAATCGTAAGTATTTCCGTGCGATGAAGCAATTATCTGTTGACATCAACAACAAAACTTCGATAATGTAGATATGAGTATACTTTCCATGGGAATGACCAATGATTATGAGATCGCAGTAGAAGAAGGTGCGACAATGGTAAGAGTTGGAACGGCAATCTTTGGAGAGAGAAACTATAATATTTAGTGGAGGAAGATCTATGAAAGGTACAGTTGACAAACTGCTGAACTTTATGAAACTATCAGACGATGAAGAGTACGATGAAGAATATGAAGAGTACGAAGACGATGAGGAAGAAGAGGAAGAACCAAGAAGTACTTCTTCTTTAAGAAGAAAGAGCCTGAAGTAGAAGAAGAAAGCAGTAACAGCAAGATAAGTCAGCCGTTTGATAATACAATTACAGCAAGCAGAGAAGCAAAGAAACGAAGATTTACAAGTACAGGAAGCAAGGTCGTATCTATGAATGGAAGAGGCGTGGAAGTTTATGTAATAAAGCCACAGGATTTTGCAGAAGCACAGACGGCAGCAGATCTTTTAAAAGAAGGAAGAACAGTTGTGATCAATCTGGAAGGTGTAGAACTTACAGTTGCACAGAGAAGTATTGATTTTGTGGGCGGAGCAACTTATGCGATCAATGGATCCTTACAGGCAGTATCAAACAATATTTTTATTGCAGCACCAGACAGTATTGAAGTCAGTGGAGATTTAAAAAGCGAGATCATGAATGAGAATACGATCTCACCACAGTTAAAATAAAAGATCATGAAGGAAGAAGAGTTATTAAAGAAACGTCTGATGGAATTATGTGAGAAAGCATATAATCAGAATATCTATACATATACACACTCTGAATGAATATGAACAGAGTATCTATCAGGATATGAAGCAAGAACTTGCTTATGCACATCCAATACTTGTTGGAGGGCATAAGTATTTTAAGGGCAGTGGTGATGTTTGGCTCAGAAGAATTATTTGGTTATCAGGGTGAGGTTCCAGTGGTTTGTGCCAGGATCTCACCTGTTTTGATAAATTCGCAGAAGAATTAAGCCACAGAGATTATCTTGGAGCATTGATGAACCTTGGAATCGAGAGACATTTGATCGGTGATATCCTGATCGATGGGAGATATGCCTATATTTTCTGTATGGAACATATCATAGGTGTGATCAAAGAACAGCTTGATCAGGTAAGATATACACGAGTTTTGTGGAAGAAGTTTCATGGAAGAGACCGGATATGTCCAAAAATACAAGAAAAAAGAAGGATTTGTTGCGTCCATGAGGCTGGATGTTCTGGTTTCACAGGCTTTTTCTATCCAGGAATATCAGTGAGAAGCTGCTAAAGAGCCAGAAAGTATTTCATAATGGAAAGATGTGTTTATCAGGTGGACAAAAGATCAAACAGGGCGATATCATATCCGTGCGCGGATATGGGAAGTTTCTGGTGGAAGATTTAGGAAAAACATCAAAAAGGCCGTCAGTTTATCACACTGGCGATCTTCAATAGGAGGGATATATGATTACACCAGTTGAGGTATTAGGGAAGGAACTAAGAAGAGGATTTGGCTACAAAGCAGTCGAAGTTGATGAATTCTTAGAAGAATTAGCGAAAGACTATGAGAAAGTTTATAAAGAAAACAACGAACTGCGAGAGAAAGTATCTGCATTGACAGAGAACTTAAGCCATTACCGCACGATCGAAGAATCCTTAAAGAGAGCAATGGTTCTTGCGGAAGAGACATCCAAAGAGACAATTGAGAATGCAAACAATAAAGCACAGGCATTAGAAGCAGAAGCATCCCGTAATGCAAAACAGTTGGTATCAGAGGCAGAGGATCAGGCAGAGAAGATCTTAACAAGTGCGAAGGAAGACTTTAAAGAAGAGAAAGAACAGCATGAAAAGACGATTGAGAATTATCAGAAGCTGATCCGTAAACTGGAAAGTGATTATCAGAGCTACAAAGCCAGAATGAAGCAGTTTATCAATGGGCAGATGGATATTTTAGATAATCCCGTTTATGAGATGGAATTCGAAATTGCAGGATGTGAGCAGACAGATGGAGATGAAGAAGATGAACAGCAAAAACAATTTGGAAATGAACAATAAGATTGAGATCTGCAATGAAGGAAAGAAAGCATATGATATCGTATTAAGAGATTCCTTTGCAGACCTCCTGGACCAGATGGAATTCCTTGAAATTGAGAAGAAAAAAGTCTGCATTGTGACAGAAAGCAATGTTGCACCAATCTATTTAAAAGAAGTTTGTGAACTGATTCATCCAAGGCTTCCAAAACGATCACATTCAGTTTTGAAGCCGGGGAAAAACATAAGCAGTTAAAGACGATCGAAGCATTATATGAAGAACTGATCATCAATCATTTTGACCGACAGGATCTGTTGATCGCTCTAGGTGGAGGAGTTGTCGGGGATATGACAGGATATGCTGCTGCAACATATCTTCGAGGCATTGATTTTGTACAGGTTCCAACAACACTTCTATCTCAGGTTGACAGCAGTATCGGTGGAAAGACTGGTGTTGATTTCTTACAGTATAAGAACATGGTTGGGGCTTTCCATCAGCCAAAGCTTGTATACATCAATACAACAACCTTAAAATCTCTGCCAGAGAGAGAATATTTCTCTGGAATGGGAGAAGTGATCAAACACGGATTGATCAAAGATGCCGATTATTATGAATGGATCAAAGAAAATATAGATGCGATCAAGGCAAGAGAGCATGAAGCAGTGAAAGAGATGATCTATCAAAGCTGTCTGATCAAAGGCGGTGTGGTAGAACGTGATCCAAAGGAAAAGGGTGAGAGAGCGCTATTAAACTTTGGACATACTTTAGGGCATGCGATCGAGAAACTAAAGGATTTTACATGGCTTCATGGAGAGTGTGTGGCAGCTGGGTGCTGTCTGGCAGCAGAGATCTCTTGTATAAAAGGGAATATCAGTAAAGAAGAGGTTGATGATATCAAAGGTGTTTTTGAAGCATTTGATATGAATGGAGATATCAGTGAACTTTCAGCGGATGATATTGTAAAAACAACCAAATCCGATAAGAAGATGGTCGGAGATAAGATTAAGTTTGTATTGTTAAGATCTGTCGGAGATGCATATATTGATATGAGCGTGACGGATGATGAAATGAAACAAGTATTACAGGGATAAGTTTTAAGGACGAGACATGAAGAAACAGATTCGTATTTTATATATATATCATAGGGCTGATCTTGATCGATCAGTTAAGTAAAGTCTGGGCATTATCTGCACTTCGAGGTACAGAAGGGATCGCTGTGATTCCCAATGTATTTGAACTTCTTATCTGGAGAATCGAGGGGCGGTTTTGGAATCCTTCAGGATCATCAGATTTTCTTTGTATTGATCACAGTAGCTTCTGCAGTAATCTTAACATGGATCTATCGGAGAATACCACAGACAGAAGAAATATATACCGCTTCGTATCAGTTATGCATTGATCATGGCAGGAGCGTTTGGAAATTTGATCGACAGAGTATTCAGGGGATATGTGGTTGATTTCTTTTATTTTAAATGGATCGATTTTCCAGTCTTTAATGTTGCAGATATTTATGTGACCGTAACAATGATATTACTTTTGATCTTGATCTTATTTTTCTATAAGGAAGAAGATCTTGATTTTCTTAACAGGAAAGGAAAACATGGACGAGACAATAGAAATTAAAGTGACAAGTGAAATGGCAGGTAAGCGTCTGGATGTGGTGCTTTCGGGCAGCGATCTTACGAGAAGTTATATCAATAAATTGTGTAAGGAAGAACGTGCAGCATTAAATGGCAAGACTTCCAAAGGCAATAAGAAGTGTAAAGAAGGAGATGTGATCACCTTACAGGTTCCAGAACCGACAGAACTTGAGATTTTGCCAGAGGAGATGAATCTTGATATTGTCTATGAAGATCAGGATGTTATTTTGATCAATAAGCCCAAAGGCATGGTAGTGCATCCGGCAGCAGGACATTACAGTGGTACGCTGGTCAATGGATTGATGGCACATTGTAAGGATGATCTGTCAGGAATTAACGGAGTGTTAAGGCCTGGAATCGTGCATCGTATTGATAAAGACACAACAGGGATCCTGATCGTCTGTAAGAACGATATGGCACACCAAAGTATTGCCAAGCAGTTATATGATCATTCGATCACAAGAAAATATCATGCGATCGTTTATGGAAATATCAAGGAAGAAGAAGGGACAGTCAATGCACCGATCGGAAGAAGCTTAAAAGACCGCAAGAAGATGGGAATCGTCATGGATGGAAAACATGCAGTGACGCATTATAAGGTATTAAAACGTCTAAAGAAAGGTTTTACTTATATCGAATGTCAATTAGAGACAGGAAGGACCCATCAGATCCGTGTGCATATGGCATCGATCAAGCATCCATTGCTAGGAGATGATGTCTATGGACCAAAGAAGTCAAAAGTATACACTGGAAGGGCAGTGCCTTCATGAGGTCCTTGATTCGTACATCCAAGAACTGATGGAGTTTGAAGTGCCTTTGCCAGAGTATTTTGAAAAATTACTGAACAAGCTGGATAATTAGAACAATCATAGGAGGAAAAACGGAATGAAACTTGGATTTCGGATGTGATGGGAAGCCACAAGCAATGATCACTGGAATTTTGACACAGAAAGTCGTAAGTCCACAGGAATTGATCGTATCCAATCCACGAGAAGAAAAACAGCGAAACTAAAAGATGAATTTGGAATCATTACAACAACAGACAACAAAGAAGTGGCAAAACAATCAGATATTTTGGTGTTATCTGTAAAGCCACAGGTATACCCGGCTGTGATCAAAGAGATCAGAGATGAAGTAAGCTCAGAACAGATCATCGTAACGATCGCAGCAGGTGTTTCTATGGAAGCAGCAGAGCGTCAATTTGGAAAAGAAGTTAAGATCGTACGTGTGATGCCAAATACGCCAGCTCTGGTAGGAGAAGGAATGTCAGGACTATGCTGTAATGAATATGTAACGGAAGAAGAGTTTGACCTGGTACATAAGATTTTTGAAAGTTTTGGAAAAGCGGAAAAGATCACAGAGAATCTAATGGATGCCGTTGTTGGAGTCAGTGGAAGTGGTCCAGCCTATGTTTATATGTTTATTGAGGCAATGGCGGATGCAGCAGTTGCACAGGGACTGCCAAGAAAGCAGGCATATACATTCGCTGCACAGACATTACTAGGAAGTGCAAAGATGGTTCTTGAGACAGGACAGCATCCAGGAGAATTAAAAGATGCTGTATGTTCTCCAGCAGGAACAACGATCGAAGCGGTTAACGTTCTTGAGAAAAAAGGAATGAGAAGTGCAGTGATCGAAGCTGTGACTGCAGCAGCAAAGAAAAACCATCAATTAGGAAAAAAGAAAGAAAAATAAAAGTTCTTTACAAATCATAGAAACCTATGATATTCTATAAAAGTTAGTGAAACCGATACTCAGATTTGGGCACTCCAACCCTTTCCTGGTATCAGGCGATATAAGAATTTTAAGGAGGAAAACACAATGATTTCATCAGAAAAGAAAGCAGAAATCGTAGCTAAATACGGTAAAGACGCAAAAGATACAGGTTCACCAGAGGTTCAGGTAGCAATCTTAACAGCTAGAATCAACGAACTTCAGGATCACTTCAATCAGCATCCAAAGATCATCATTCATTCAAGAAGAGGACTTCTTAAGATGGTTGGTAGAGACGTAACTTATTAGCTTACTTAAAGAGCAAAGATGTTGAAAGATATCGTTCATTAATCGAAAAATTAGGATTAAGAAAATAATCTTATCAATGAAGATATTGAAACTGCCGCATGAAATGTCATGCGGCAGTTTTTTACTTTATAGGAAAGTTCGCCTTTGGCCTTTCCAAAGAAAAATAGCCCACATAAAAGTGGGCAGAGCAAACAGATGATCATGGTTTTAGAAAATATAAAACTTCTTCACCAAAATCATCACCAAACACATCTTCATTTAGAAAACAATCCATATCCAGCAGGTCATCCTCGCTCATATGGCGCATGTCCTCGGATGTCATACCTTCTGGATTTGAAATATATTTTCGCGTAGCTCTTTGATATTCTTTTCATGGTAGGGTTCCTCCTTTATATGAGGATTATAGCATAAAAAGAAGTGGTCATGCAGAAGAACGCTTTCCACGGGAGCGGGACATTGCTTTCTCGTATAATTCTTCAAGAGGTACGCGGCGATGGTTATGATATATTTCCAGGATCACCATCTGTTGTTTACAATGAGGACAGATCAGAGGATCATAGCCAAAGAAGAAAGGATCGCAGTACGCCACCGGTTAAAACAACGGAAAGTATGCCGTTTTTCTTTCGAAATAGCGAGATGGAGTTTTTTATCAATGGAACGATGTCTGGCATAAAGGCCGCCATAACGGATCATCTTGAAATGTTTTCAGGGATGTGCCGGATAAGGCGTTTGATAAAATCCATGACAGGAATGGTTTCTTGAACGTATTGATCATCTTCGTGACGATTGTAATGGAAAGAGACAAGATCACCGGTATAAGAATCGACCCTGGAAGGGCAATGACAGGGCGACCAAGATACCGGCCAATATATTTGGTAACAGTCTTAGGGTCACAACGGTTGGGTTTGGCATAAACATAGAAGCCGTGTTCATGTTCCAGATAACAACGGGCAGAAACTTTTTTAAAAGAAGGACCGATGCGGAGCAACATTTCCTTGAGGAGAGCAGTACGGAAAGCATTGCGAAGGAAAGTATAGTTGAAATGAGAGACATTACGCCAGAAAGCATCATCACTGTAACCGCCTCAGAGATGAGACAATGGATATGAGGATTCCATTTAAGATCCCTGCCGAAAGTATGCAGGACCATGATAAAACCAGGGGTAAAGTTTTTGTGTTTGTTCATTTTAGAGAATAAGCGAAGGACAACACTGGAGACGGAATGAAAGAGACAGTTAAGGAGAGAGCGATCCTGCAGGAAAAAATCACGGAGGGACGCATCAATGGTAAAAACGCAATGACGGTGTCTGACATTAACGAGCTTAAAGGACATAGAGGTAGTGCGATCCATGGAATATTTATTACCGCAGGTAAGAAAACGGCTGTGACAACGGAAAGGAACAAACTTGAGATTTCCGCAGTGGATACAGCCATACATGGCACCACCATAAGAAGGATCACCACAGTTGATCATCTTATCGATATTTTCCATCTCAGCAGGTCTGGGATGAAGAGTATATTTGATTTCTTCATAATGATCTGTAAAGATCTCTTGTAGGATATTCATGATTCTATTATGAAGGAAAAAGACAAAGAAACCCACCCTCAAGAATGAGGGGCAGGGGAGTTGAAGTGTCGAAGACACTTTTTTATTGCATAGGAAATTTCGATGAAATCGCCAATAAAATAAAAATCATCTGGTTTTTTTAAACAAACCATGCTATACAACTAAGTTACTGAGGCGTTTTCCGAGACTGCTGAAAAGCTTATTACAACATGAAGGAAGACAAGTAGTCGGTTTTTCAGTTGTTTCGGCGCCTTAAGACAAAAAATATAAAGGAGACGAACTATGACAAAACAGTTTAGTATGGAACTTGCAGGACGTACACTGATGGTAGAAGTTGGACGTGTTGCAGCACAGGCAAACGGTGCAGCATTTATGACTACGGTGATACTGTTGTATTATCTACAGCAACAGCATCTGAAAAGCCAAGAGATGGAATTGATTTTTTTCCATTAAGTGTAGAATATGAAGAGAAATTATACGCAGGTAAGATCCCAGGTGGATATATTTAAAGAGAAGGAAAACCTTCTGAGAATGCAATTCTTACAGACCGTGTGATCGACCGCCCAATGAGACCACTGTTTCCAAAAGACTACAGAAATGACGTTGCATTAAACAACTTAGTTATGTCTGTAGATCCAGATTGCAGCCCAGAACTTACAGCAATGCTTGGTTCTGCGATCGCAACAGCAATTTCAGATATCCCATTTGACGGGCCTACAGCATCTACAATGGTAGGACTGATCGATGGCGAATTCGTGATCAACCCAACTTCTGCACAGAAAGAAGTTTCTGATCTTGCATTAACTGTTGCATCTACAAGAGAAAAAGTTATCATGATCGAAGCTGGTGCGAATGAAGTACCAGAAGATGTGATGTTAGAAGCAATCTTCAAAGCTCACGAAGTGAATCAGGAGATCATCAAATTTATTGATACAATTGTAGCTGAATGTGGAAAAGAAAAACATGACTACGAGCATCATATCGTAGATCCAGAGATGTATGATGATATGGTAGCTTTCATTACTCCAGAAGCAATGGAAGAAGCTGTATTTACAGATGACAAACAGACAAGAGAAGCAAATATCCGTGCAATCGAAGAAAAATTAGAAGAAAGATATGCTGAGAATGAAGAATGGTTAGCACAGATCGGTGAAGCTGTTTATGCATTCCAGAAGAAGACTGTCCGTAAGATGATCTTAAAAGATCACAAACGTCCAGATGGTCGTGATATCAAACAGATCCGTCCACTTCACGCAGAAGTTGACTGCCTGCCAAGAGTTCACGGATCTGCATTATTCCAGAGAGGACAGACTCAGGTTATGACAGTGACAACACTTGGATCATTATCTGAAGCACAGCGTCTTGATGGAATCGATGTAACAGAAACAACAAAACGTTATATGCATCACTATAACTTCCCTTCTTACTCTGTAGGAGAAACAAGACCAAGCAGAGGACCAGGACGTCGTGAGATCGGACATGGTGCATTAGCAGACGTGCGTTAGTTCCAGTATTACCAAGTGAAGAAGAATTCCCATATGCGATCCGTACAGTATCAGAGATCATGGAATCTAACGGATCTACATCTCAGGGAAGTATCTGTGCTTCATCTCTGTCATTAATGGCAGCAGGTGTTCCAGTGAAAGCTCCAGTTGCAGGTATCTCTGTTGGACTTGTAACAGGAGAAGGAGATGACGATTACATCATCTTAACAGATATTCAGGGACTAGAAGACTTCTTTGGAGATATGGACTTTAAAGTAGCAGGTACAGACAAAGGTATCACAGCGATCCAGATGGATATCAAGATTCATGGATTGACAGAACAGATCATCCGAGAAGCGATTGCAAGAACAAAAGAAGCAAGAACACATATCCTTCATGATGTTATGAATCCAGTGATCCCAGCTGCAAGAGACCACGTCGGAGAATTTGCTCCAAAGATCTCTCAGTATACGATCGATCCTGAGAAGATTTCAGAAGTTATCGGTAAACAGGGTAAAACGATCAATGGAATCATTGATGAAACAGGTGTTAAGATCGATATTGACGAAAGTGGACGTATTGATATCTTAAGCGAAGATCAGGCAATGATCGATAAAGCGATCAGCATCATCAAATCCATCGTAGAACCATTGAATGTTGGAGATATTTACGAAGGTGAAGTTGTAAGGATCATGAACTTCGGTGCATTTGTACAGCTTTCTCCAAACAAAGACGGAATGATCCACATTTCAAAACTTTCTAATGAAAGAGTTGAGAAAGTAGAAGATGTCGTGAATATCGGAGACAAAGTAGCTGTCAAAGTATTAGAGATCGACAAGATGGGAAGAATCAATCTGAAATTAGAAGAAAAGATTGAAGATTAATTAAGAATGACAAAACAGCTTTTTGTATGCGAAAGTGTATGAAAAGCTGCTTTTTTGTTCTATAAAATCTAAGCAGAGTACCACGTCCATATTTTAATATGGGGGTGAATGCGTCCTGACGGACACATTATCGTTTCCCTGATTCCGAATATACTGTTTTATTGTGCAGACTGTTTTCACTAACAGATGAAATAAAATAACTATCCGACCAAAAATAAGGTTTCCAGTAATATTTTTAAAATGGTTTCGCCATACAACTTTCGTGCTTTTCGTGCTGTTTGTGTTTTAAAACATTTGCAAGTTCCGCCGGTGAAGTTGTTGTATCAGCTTCCATCAGGATATGGACATGATCCGATTCGCCATTGATCTCTAGGATGTGAAACCCTCTTTGATCTGCTACATAGTGGATACGTTCATAAACAACATCTTTTACTTTGTCTGTTAAGACTGGATGTCTGTATTTTGTAACAAACACGATATGGTATTGCAATAAAAGCAACTATGCCGGTTTATATAATAATCTGTATTATCTTTCTTCACATGACGTATCTCCTTTACAGCTAAACATACGTTTGGTATAATTGTACTATAAAAGTACGATATTTTCAACATATCAGAAAGGAGACAACCATATGGCATACCGTGTGACACAAAGAATCATTTCTTCGGATGATCTGTTATATCCATATTTTGACGATCTGTGCAGAAAGTCCAAGCTGTTGTACAATGCAGCTCTTTTCGTGTGCGGAATATCTTTACCGGTTATGACAAAGAACATCGGACAGAGAACGAAGTCGAAGTCTTTCAAGAAGTTGCGTTATTACAACAATCTTATCCAAACATGCACGTCCGCAGAGTGATCTCTTATACACACCTTGAAAAGATGATGCGTGTCACAGAGAATGCAGATTTCTTTCCGGACTTCCAAGACAGACAGCACAGCAGATGGTCAAACAGTCAGTCACAGATTTCAAAAACTGGCTTGCTTCTTTAAGAGAATATAAAAAGCATCCAGAAAAGTATCTGGGTAAGCCTAAGATGCCTCGCTATAAGAAAAGTGACCTGACGACTGTGATCATCACAAACCAGGATGCTGTCTTGTATCGGGACGATATCGGGATGTCCTTAAACTGCCTTTGCAAAAGCAACGTTTGTACTTTTCAAATCTTTCTTCGGATCATGTATTAGAAGAAGTCAAGATCAAACCGTATTATGGTCGTTTTACTCTGTCTGACACTGGAAGAACCAGATGTTGCATTTGATCCTTCCGGATCTCATGTATGTGCTATTGATCTTGGAACAGATAACTTCGCAGCGATCGTATGTGATGATCACTCATCCGCAATATACAAAGGCGGAGCTGTCTTATCCAAGATCCAATGGTTCCATAAACAGAGAGCAAAGTATGTCTCCATCATCACAAAAGGTCATGAAAAGAAACACGCTGTTTCCAAGCGGTTAAGAGACCTTCTTTCCATTATGCCAATTTTGTGAAAGACCAGTGCCACAAGATCAGTCGTAGTATCATTGACTTCTGTATGGAACACCAGTGTGGAAGACTGATCCTTGTGTGAATCTGCTCTGGAAGCAGAGATCCAATATGAATAAGATCAACAACCAGAATTTTGTCTCCATGCCGATCACTCTCCTGCGGACAATGATCACATATAAAGCTCTGAATGCCGGCATCAGAATCATAGAGCAGGAAGAAAGTTATACTTCCAAAGCGGATCTGATCGCAAATGACAGGATCCCAACCTATGGTGTCGATGATAAGGATGCTTCGTTTTCTGGAAAGAGGATCAAACGTGGTTTATACCGTTGCTCTAACGGAATGATCTTAAATGCGGATTGTCACGCAGCAGCAAATATCATGCGGAAAGCGATCCCTGATATCTGGAAAGATACCAGAGATTATACGTTTCTTTCTGCTCCTGATGTGTATGGATTCCACAAACTGAATCTGAAAGGTATTCCCGTCAAAGGGATAGCGGCATAAGTGAATATGCCTTGATTAGTACGGACAGCCAATCTTTTGGTCAGAAATGGGTAACTGTCACGACTGTTAGAAGCCACTTCCATAGGAACTACTGTACCGCATGGGAGGGGTAATTCACAGGAGAATTTGATAACTTAAGTAAAATAAGAGGTATAAAACAAATGAAACATATTATATTAGCATCTGCTTCCCCAAGAAGAAAAGAAATCCTGGAACTTGCCGATCTGAAATTTGATGTTATGCCAAGCGATGCACAAGAGATCACAACAAAAACAGCACCAAATGAAGTAGTTATGGAATTAGCATCGATCAAAGCAAAAGACATATATAAGAAGTCAGAGAAACAAAGTATGATCGTGGGAGCAGATACCGTTGTAGCATATCAGGGACAGATTCTTGGGAAACCGACAGACAAAGCGGACGCAAAAAGAATGCTTACGATGTTAAGCGGACAGACACATGAAGTGTATACAGGAGTTTGCGTCATCGAAGATGGAAAAACAAAAACATTTTATGAAGAAACAAAAGTTACATTTTATGAGATCAGTGATGAGCAGATCAATCATTATATCAAGACTGGAGAACCTATGGATAAGGCTGGTCTTATGGAATTCAAGGAAAAGCAGCTGTCTTTATCAAAGGAATCGAAGGAGATTACTACAATGTTGTAGGATTTCCAATTGCAAGATTTTTGCAGGAAATCACAAAATAGTTATGTATTTTTTCAAAATATGATGGGAAAACCTTTGACGATATCTATGAATCTCTGTTATGATGTGAGGTAAAGGCAAAAAATAGATATATTGATAGGAAATTTAAAGAAAGGGATTAGAAGAATGGGCAAGATTGCGATCGTAACAGATAGTAACAGCGGAATTACTCAAAAAGAAGGTAAAGAATTAGGAATCTCAGTGATTCCAATGCCATTTTATATTAACGAAGAATTATATTTTGAAGATATTACATTAACACAGGATGAATTTTATCAGAAATTAAACGAAGATGAAGATATCAAAACATCTCAGCCTGCACCTGGAGATGTGTTGGATCTGTGGGAGAAGTTATTAGAAGACCATGATGAGATCGTGCACATCGCGATGTCTAGTGGATTAAGCAGTTCCTGTGCGACAGCGGCAATGTTAGCAGATGATTACGATGGAAAAGTTCAGGTTGTAGATAACCAGAGGATTTCTGTCACACAGAGACAGTCTGTCTTAGATGCGGCCAAATTAGCGGAAGAAGGAAAGTCAGCCAAAGAGATCAAAGACATCTTAGAAGCAGACAAATTAGATTCTGGAATCTATATCATGGTAGATACGTTAAAGTATCTGAAGAAAGGCGGACGTGTTACAGCAGCAGGAGCAGCCATCGGTACAGTGCTTGGAATCAAACCAGTTTTACAGATCCATGGCGAGAAGCTCGATGCATTTGCGAAGACAATAGGTGTCAAACAGGCAAAGAAAAAGATGATCGCAGCAGTAAGAAAAGAGTTAGAAGAGCGTTTCCCAGATGGAGATTTTGGTAAACACGCATATCTTCAGTCTGCATATACAAAAGATGAAGAGGCAGCGCTCAAATGGAAAGAAGAACTGATGGCAGAATTTCCAGGAATGGAATTCCAGCAAGATCCGTTATCTTTAAGTGTTGCATGTCATATTGGTGCAGGTGCATTGGCGGTTGCTTGGACACATAAGATTGATGATTAATAGCATTAATCTTCTTTTCATCTCGAAGAAATGTAAACAAAACATGAATTTTACATGAAATCCTTGTGTGATCATAGCACAAGGGTTTCTTTTGTGTTACAATACAGTCAATTTCGATACAATAGATAGCAGGAGATAGATGTTATGGAAATGAAAAAAGTATTAAAATACGCAATGGAGATCGGAGAATGCATGCTAGTGTCAGGAGCAGGTGTTTCAAGGGTAGAAGATACGATTTCAAGAATCTGCAAGGCGTATGGAGCAAAAGAAGCCAATGTATTTTCTATCACATCAAGTATTGTAACAACGATCGAAGATGAAAAGGAGAAATCTTAACGCAGACAAAGCGTATCAGGTCATATAAGACAGACTTTACCAAACTGGATGAGTTAAATCAGTTATCAAGATATATGTGCAAAGAACTTCCGGAAGAAGAGGAAGTAAAACGAAAGATTTCAGAGATTAAAAAGGGAAAAGTCGTCGTTTTTACAGAGGAAGTTCTTACATCAGCGGTCATTGCAGCAGCATGGACTTCATTTTATGGAGGTGGCATTACAGAAGGAATCATAGCAATGATCGCAGGGGCATTTGTCGCGGTTCTTGCAAGATATATTAAGATCTTAGCACCCAACGAAATGGTATTAAACTTTCTATTATCATTTTTTGTTGCAGCATTTGCATATATCAGTGCAAAATTCGGACTGACGGAGGATTATGGAAAGATCATCATCGGTAATATCATGCTGTTGGTTCCTGGAGTTGCATTTGTTAATGCACTTCGGGATATGATCGGTGGAGACATGATGTCAGGAATCTTAAGAGTCTGTGAATCGATACTGTTAGCTGTATTCCTTGCAGCAGGTTCTTTTATGGCATTGATGTTCTTAGGAGGTGTGTTATAAATGAAAGCAGAGATCATACAGGTACTGGCAAGTTTTGTCGGAAGTTTTGGATTTGCAGTACTTTATAATCTTCGAGGGAAAAAACTTTGTATGGCTGGGATTTCTGGGATGGTATCATGGATCGCCTATCTTATCGTGTGGAATGAGATGCCAAGTACATTTGTGGCGAATCTGGCAGCGGCCGCAGTTGCGACGATTTATGCAGAAACAATGGCAAGGATCTTAAAAACTCCTGTAACAGTATTTTTGATCACGGGAATCATTCCATTAGTACCAGGTGGAAATTTATACTATACGATGAATTATGTCTTGGCAAAACAGTGGCATTTATTTTATTTATATGGGCAAAAAACATTGCTGATCGCAGTGGCGGTTGCGGCAGGGATCATGACAGCATCTTCTGTTTATGGAATTTGTGCATCTGTATGGAAATACTGCAAAAGGGAGATATGAGCAATCTAAGAATAAACCTCACAGATTTTGCATAAGATAAGAAAAACGAAAGTGTGCAGGTATCGTATGGAACAGGATGAAAAGTTTGAAAATCAATTAAATCTTGCTCTGGATCTTAGCGAAGAAGAACGGGAGAGATCCAAAGATTTAGATGCAGGATACGATAAAGAAACGGATCAGTGGGAGATCATATTTCGCTACGCAGGCACACTTGATACGATCAGATGGTCAGACACAACGAGGATCGAACCGTTGAGTATGGGTTATGCGATCGCCTATATAAAAGAAGACGAGTTGGAAGCATTTGGGGCAAATGAACAAGTTATTTATATAGAAAAACCGAAAAATCTATTATTAAGTCGACAGCCATCGATAGCCGCATCTTGTATGTTGTCGGTCAAGAATCCACCTCTTTCATTGACTGGAAGAGGTGTTTTTGTCGCTGTGATCGATACAGGGATTGATATTTTTCACCCGGATTTTATAGATGAAAATGGAGATACTAAGATTTATGCACTATGGGATCAAACGGTCAAAGGAAGTCCGCCTAAACCATTTCTTAACGGAAATCTCTATACAAAAGAAGAAATCAATAAAGTATTGCACTCAGAAAGTGGAAGATACGATTTTCGGAGCAGAGATCGATCTGGGCATGGAACACATGTAGCTTCAATCTGTGCCGGGATAAACGGGGTTGCACCAGAGGCAGAACTGATCGTTGTGAAATTGGGAGATACGAGAGAAAAAGGTTTCCCAAGGACGACACAATTGATGACAGCATTACAATATGTGATCAATGAAGCATCACAGGCAGGACGGCCGGTTGCGGTCAATATCAGTTATGGACATAATTATGGAGATCACAGAGGAAATTCCTTGTTAGAAAGATTTATATCACAGATCGCACAGCAATGGAAATGTACGATCTGCATTGGAACAGGAAATGAGGGAAATAGTGGAAAGCATAAACAAGGAAAGCTGATCAAAGAAGAACAAAAAATCTTATTGGATATTGCACCATTTGAGCAGAATCTAAATCTCCAGATATGGAAAGATTTCGTGGATGAGTTAAGAATACAGCTGGAATCTCCATCGGGAATATCTTATGAGATCACAGATAAACAGGGAAAGTCACAATATGCATATGGAAATACGATCGTCTTTGTATACAATGGTTATCCAACACCGTACAATGTAAGGCAGGAAATATTCCTTAGTTTTATTGTGCAGGAAGGAAATCATATATAGAGTGGACAATGGAATCTTACATTGATTCCACGAAATATCAGAAATGGGGAATATCAGATGTGGCTTCCGGTATCCTTAGGAAGTAATCAGGAAACTAGATTTTTAGAGCCAGATAAAGAGTTTACTTTAACAATCCCATCAACTGCAGAAAAAGTGATCTCAGCAGGTGCGTATGATGTCAGATATCAGTCCTATGCAGATTTTTCGGGCGGGGTGATCAAAGATATGGTGTAAAGAAACCAGATCTTGTGGCACCTGGAGTTGGAATTTTGGCAGCAGCACCGGGAGGCGGTGAAAACGGTTTGTCCGGGACGTCAATGGCAACGCCATTTGTCACAGGAGCGGCAGCTCTTTTGATGGAATGGGGGATCATAAGAAAAAATGATCCTTATTTGTATGGAGAGCGGATCAAAGCTTATTTTCATAAAGGTGCAAGGAAAATGAATGGATTTTTGGACTATCCAAACAATGAAATTGGATATGGAAAATTATGCGTGGCAGCTAGTTTGTATAATTAGAAGAACTTACGAAAAAAAATACAAATGATATTTGTAATTTTTGTATCATATTTCCAATTTATATGATAAAATTAATAACACACTGGGAACACGAAAGGGGAAGAGACAATCATGAAAACAGAAAGATTTGATAAGAAACTGTTTAAACAGGAAGTACTCAATAATCTAAAGACTCAGTTCAGAGTTGAGCTTGATAATGCATCCCAGCAGCAGATTTATCAGGCTGTGGCTTATGCCCTGAAAGAGTGGATAATTGAGGACTGGATGGATACTCAGAAGACCTACGAAGAGAAAGACCCAAAGATTTTATATTATATGTCCATGGAATTCCTGATGGGAAGAGCACTTGGAAATAACCTCATTAACATGAGTATGTATGGAGAAGTGAAAGAAGCACTCGATGAATTAGGCGTAGATCTGAATGCCGTTGAAGACCAGGAACCAGACCCAGCACTTGGTAATGGTGGTCTTGGAAGATTAGCAGCATGTTTCCTTGATTCATTGGCAACACTTGGATATGCAGCATATGGATGCGGAATCCGCTATCAATACGGAATGTTCAAACAGAAGATCAAAGACGGATATCAGATAGAAGTACCAGATGAATGGTTAAAGAATGGAAATCCATTTGAATTAAAACGTCCGGAATATGCCAAAGAAGTACGTTTCGGTGGAAATATCCGTACAGAATATGATGAAGCAACTGGAAGAACCAACTTCATTCAGGAGAACTATCAGTCAGTTATGGCAGTCCCATTTGACTATCCGATCGTAGGATATGGAAATCATATCGTTAATACATTAAGGATCTGGGATGCAGAAGCGATCACTGACTTCCAGCTGATTCTTTGATAAAGGTGAATATGACAAAGCAGTAGAACAGAAGAACCTTGCAAAGAACATCGTAGAAGTATTATATCCAAACGATAATCACTACGAAGGAAAAGAGCTTCGCTTAAAACAGCAGTATTTCTTTGTATCTGCAAGTGTACAGGCAGCAGTAGCCAAATATAAGAAAAACCACGATGACATTACAAAACTTTACGAGAAGATGACGATCCAGATGAACGATACTCATCCAACAGTATCTGTTGCAGAACTTATGAGAATCTTAATGGATGAAGAAGGTCTTGGATGGGATGAAGCATGGGAAGTTACAACAAAGACTTGTGCATACACAAATCATACGATCATGGCAGAAGCGTTAGAGAAATGGCCAATCGACTTATTCTCAAAATTACTTCCTAGAGTATACCAGATCGTAGAAGAAATCGACCGTCGTTTCGTAAACAAGATCCGTGAGATGTATCCAGGAAACGAAGAGAAAGTCAAGAAGATGGCGATCCTTTGGGATGGACAGGTACGTATGGCACATATGGCGATCGCAGCAGGATATTCTGTCAATGGTGTTGCAAAACTTCATACAGAAATCTTAAAGAATCAGGAATTAAAAGATTTCTATCAGATGATGCCAGAGAAATTCAACAACAAGACAAATGGAATCACACAGAGACGTTTCTTAATGCATGGAAACCCATTACTTGCAGACTGGGTAACAAAGAAACTTGGAACAGACACATGGGCAACAGACCTTTCTTTAATGTCAGGACTGAAGAAATATGTGGATGATCCAAAAGCTCAGAAAGAATTTATGGATATCAAACTGCAGAATAAAAAACGTCTTGCAAAATATATCTTAGAACACAATGGCGTAGAAGTTGATCCAACATCCATCTTTGATGTACAGGTAAAACGACTTCATGAATACAAACGTCAGCTGATGAATATTTTACATGTGATGTATCTGTATAATCAGTTAAAGAAGAATCCAAATATGAAGTTCTATCCAAGAACATTCATTTTGGTGCTAAGGCAGCAGCTGGATACCTTCGTGCAAAACAGACGATCAAACTGATCAACTCTGTAGCTGATAAAGTAAATAATGATGCATCCATCAAAGGTAAGTTAAAGGTTGTATTTATTGAAGATTATCGTGTATCTAATGCAGAATGGATCTTTGCGGCAGCAGATGTCAGCGAACAGATTTCAACAGCTTCCAAAGAAGCTTCCGGAACAGGTAACATGAAGTTCATGTTAAATGGTGCACCGACACTTGGAACAATGGATGGAGCAAATGTAGAGATCGTTGATGAAGTTGGAGCTGAGAATGCATTTATCTTCGGTATGAGCTCAGAAGAAGTTATCAATTATGAGAATAACGGTGGATATCATCCATATGAGATTTACCAGAAAGATAAAGACATCCATGAAGTCTTAGATCAGTTAGTAGATGGAACATATGCAAATGGTGATCCAGAACTTTACAAAGATCTGTACCAGAGTCTGTTATTTGGTGATACAGGAAGCCAGGCAGATATGTACTTCATCTTAAAAGACTTCCGTTCATATGCAGAAGCTCAGAAGAAAGTAGAAGAAGCATATAGAGATACAAAAGGATGGGCTAAGATGGCGATGACCAACACAGCAGGATGTGGCAAGTTCTCATCTGACCGTACAATTCAGGAATATGTTGATGATATCTGGCACTTAGATAAGATCAGATAGTCTTATATAGAGTCTTGAAATATAGTATTGAATATGATAAGTTAAGAGGAAGAGTTCCCAAAGGAGGAACTCTTCCTCTGTTCATGTAAAAATAGATGATAAAATATTTCAAAAAATTGCAAAAATATTAAGAACGTGTTAAAATTCGAATATAAAAAAGAAATATCAAGAATAAAGATGAAAAACAAAGAAAGGGAGTAACAAATGAGGAACATTATAAGGAAACTTGCAGTGTGCTTTCTGGCATGGATATTGGTCTGCACAACAGTTGTAACTGGGCATGGAATGCATACGGCAAAAGCAGCACAGACATTTAAGATTCATTTTATTGATGTCGGATGTGCAGATGCTGCGTTATTACAGTATGGAGAAGGAACAGAAGCAAAGTATGCATTGATCGATACAGGAGCAAACCAGTATCATAATACAAAGGATACGACGATTGATACCACAAAGACACCAGTCTATGAATATTTAAATAAGATGGGAGTAAAACATCTGGAATTTATACTTCTGACACATCCTCATCAGGATCATATTGGAGGTATGGAGAAGATTCTTTCTGATACAACGATTAAGATCGATAAGATTTATGGGAATGATCTGAATATTCAGTACTTGAAAAGCAGCGAGGATAAGAGTAAGCAGTCTTCAGATGAAACAAATTGGACAGAATTTGATACCAAAATATACAAGAATTTTAAAGCAGCTTTAGAAGCAAGAAATAAACTTGCTGAAGAAGCAGAAGACAAAACAGAGAAAGAAAATCTAAAAGTAGATTATGTAGTGCCAACTGCAGGAGAAACAATTAGTCTTGAGAAGCAAAATGACATTCTATGGTCCATTAGAGAATGATTATCAATATGGTAGAAAGGTTGATTTGAATACAAGACAGGAAAATAAATATTCTATCGTTACAAAGATCGTTTACGGAAGCAACTCTTTCTTAATGACCGGAGATGCCCAGAAAGAAACGATCGAGAAGATCATCGCGAAGGGATATGATCTGACAGCACAGGTGCTCAAGGAGCCACATCATGGATTTCAGGATGTCACAGAAGAAGAGTTAGCCAATGGATACCAGTATTCTGATCATAAAACAGTGATCGATGCATCACAGGCTAGTATTGCGATCATCAGTAATGGATACATGAATACAGGTGGTGTTCCATATACAAAAGTCTTAAGAGACTTATCAAAATTAGACGTTTATGAGACAGGAGATCGTGGAACGATCATTGTAACATCCGATGGCTCACAGTTATCTATCCAGACAGAGAAAGGAGATAACCAGCCAAGTGTCAAAGGAAAGGAAAGTGATGATGAAACATCATCGCCAGTGATGAAATCCATGAATATCACAGCAAATACAACAAAGCCTTGACAGCAACAAGTGTGGATGCTGCGAATACCTATGATCGATACGAAAAGAAGAATATCACAGTAAGATTTTCAGGAACAGCCCAAGGATTTACAAAGCTGACAAGCATTGAATATAAGTTTGTGCCAAAAGGTGTGAATAATAAAACCATAGCATATAAGACAGGAAGTTCCTATACAGTCAAAAATGGAAATTGTGGAAGGTTTTATGTAAGATATAATACACCATTAGGATCAACAGAGATCAAACTTCCTGGATTTACAGTTGATACGAAAGCACCAACCAGTGTGAAGATCAAAGCGAATAAGTCAGGGATCAAAACACTGTCAACATCTGCAAAGAATACTTACAGTAAACGAATCAAGAAGTCTGCCAAATTTACATTTAGTGCTAATTATGGAACCAGTGGAAAATCCATGACACAGTATAAGTTTGTACCAAGAGGAAAAAAAGCTTCCAAGTACAAATGGAAAACAGCAAATAGTGTAACTTATAAGACAAGAAATAAAAAAGTTCGTTTATATGTAAGATATATTGATAAATCTGGAAATATTACAACAAAGAAGACAAATGGATTTTACATAACTAAGAAATAACAAAGAAAATGCTAGGATGGAAGTATGAAATATTTTACAAAGAAGATCATAGCGGTACTGCTGACAGTGATGCTTACAGGCATCACTGTTTTGCACGTATCGGGAGGTCAAACGATCAAAGTTAATGCAGCACAGACATTTAAGGTTCATTTTATCGATGTGGGGGCCGCTGATGGAGCTTTGCTTCAATATGGAGAAGGAGAAAACGCGAAGTATGCCCTGATTGATTCTGGGGCTTATTCTTATGAGACAACAGATTACGATACGATCGATGTATCAGACCGTGTGCACCAGTATTTGCTGGATCATGGAGTAAAACATCTGGAATTTGTTGTTCTTACTCATCCACATGGAGATCATATCGGTGGAATGAAAAAGATACTAGAAGATAAGAATATTACGATCGATACGATTTATGGAAATCCATTGGAGTTTGAATATCTGGAAAGCAGCGAAGATAAAGAAAAGCAAACAGAAGAAACAGCCCGATGGACAGCATTTGATACACAGACTTATCAGACATTCAAGAAGAAACTAGAGAAGAGGAATTCATACAAAGATGCATCATTGCATATCCAGTATGTTGTGCCACAGGCCGGAACATCCGTAAAATTAGGCGAAGCGGTAATGACCTTTTATGGTCCGTTAGATAATACCTACAGGTATGGAAGAGCACAGGATGCACCCAATTTAAATACAAGACAGGTAAATAAATATTCGATAGTGACGAGGATCGTTTATGGCAGTAATTCATTTTTAATGACAGGCGATGCACAGCAGGAAACGATCAAAAAGATTGTAGCTAGAGGTTATGATTTAAGTGCACAGGTATTAAAGCAGCCACATCATGGATATCAGGATGTTCGTTTGCAGGATAAACCGAAAGGTCGTTATGTATACGATTCGGATCATAAGTATCTGATCGATCGAACAGGTGCAAGTATTGCGATCATCAGTAATGGATATAAAAATGTAAATCAGACACCAGAGAGCAATGTACTTCGTGATCTGTCAGGAATGGATGTTTATCAGACATCAGATAAAGGAACGATCGTAGTATCGTCCGATGGTAAGAATCTAAGTGTGTCAGCACAAAAAGGCGGTAATGTACCAAGTCATGCGGGATATGTTGTGAAACAGAAGCGTACCCCTTTGATGCAGAAAGTTACAGTGCAGGCAAATACAAAGAAGAAAATGACACCACTTCGTTCCGATGCCTCTGCAGCATATCAGCATTATGAGAGAAAAAACATCAAGATCAGGATTTCAGCACAGGCAAAAAGCTTCACAAATCTAAAACAGATTCAGTACAAATTTGTGAAAAAGGAACTTCCAAAGGAAGTGTACCATACAAAACCGGTACGACATTAACGCTCAGAGACGGCATGATAGGCAGGGTCTATGTGAGGTTTGTCACAGATGCAGGGATAGATGAGATGCAGCTTTCAGGAATCGCAGTAGATAAAAAAGCACCAACAAAGACGAAGATCAAGGTTAACAGATCAGGGATCAAGACATTGAAAACGTCAACAAAAACGTCTTACAATAAGAAAATCAAAAAGTCATCCAAATTTGTATTTTCAGCATCCTATGGAATCAGCGGAAATCAAAGACACAATATAAGATCGTGCCAAAAGGCAAAAAAGCATCCAAATATCGATGGAAAACAGCGAATAAGATAACCTATAAAAAGAAGAACAAAAAAGTGAGTATCTATGCAAGATTTATCGATAAATGTGGAAATATCACACAGCGAAAGAGTTCTGGATTCTATATTACAAAATAAGGGAAGAAAGATATAGGAAGGCTTAGCTTGTATGCGAAAAGAGAATTTGTTATACTAAGAGGCAGAAGAATTAAAAATGCAAAGCAGGAGAAAGATTATGAACAGTAAAGGAAAAGGAATCATTACAGCAGTTATAGTTGTCCTGATCGCGCTGGCTGCTTTTTGCGGATTTGGATATATCAGCCAAAGAATGACAGCAAGCGAAGGAATTACATATCTTGATAAGAAAGAATATCAGAAAGCATACGAACAATTTGACCATGCAGCAGGGAAATTCACTCTCATTTTCACAAAGCAAAAGAAAGATGTTTTATTCTACGAAGGAGAGGCTTTTATCAGATGGGAGAGTATGGGAAAGCCATAGAGATCTATGATGAGCTGATCGATCATGGAGAAAGCCGGGCATATTCTTTGAAAGCATATTGCCTTGCCCAGCAGAAGAAGCTAAACAAAGCAATAGATGTATGTGATCAGGGAATAAAAGAGCATCCAGACGATGGAGAAATCTATTGTACAAAATATGCGGTGTTAGCAAAGCAGGAGAAGTATACACAAGGGCTAAAAGTGATCGAGAGAGCATTAAAACAGAAGGAGCTTGAGAATAAGAAGGAAGTTTTATTCGCTAGGATCAGTGCGTATGAATCCATGTTTGATTTTGATACAGCATATCGTTATGCAAAAGCTTATGTAAAAGCCTATCCAAAGGATGCAAATGGCAAGAAAGAGCTGACATTTTTGGAGACACGATAATTTCGTGACAATTTCATGATAAGAGTTAGGAAGGACGAAAGTCCTTCTTTTTTTTGTGCAGAAACAGAAAAGATCAATTGAAAATTGTGCAAAATATACAAAAATAGAAAGCAAAAATCATGACTTTATACAAAAATAAAATTTTACGAAAAATAAGTTGACGAAATTTAGGTTTATGACTATAATCAAGATACAAAATAAAATTTCACATGAGACAAAAGTAAAAAAATAAATTTCGTGCTAAAGGAGGGAGAGCAATGAAGTTAATTGTATCAGCCCATGGAATGTTGGCAAAAGAGGTTGTGAATTCTGCGGGAATGGTGTTCGGAGCAATTGATGATCTTGACATCGTAACATTTGTTCCAGGTGAGAATGCAGAGACATTAAAAGCCAGATACAAAGAATTGATCGATGGCTATAAGGAAGACGAAGAAATTTTATTCCTTGTAGATTTATTTGGAGGAAGTCCTTATAATGCAGCATTTGAGACCGTGATCGGACAAGATCGAATGGATGTTATTACAGGATTGAGCTTACCAATGCTGATCGATGTTGTAGGAATCAGAACAATGGAAGAAGATATCAAGGCTGGCGAAGTATATGACAAACTTTCAGGAGATTATGTGAAATCATGCAAGAAATTGCTTGGTAATACAAACGAAGATGAAATGGAGGATGATGAACTATGAAAATCAATTTAGTAAGAATCGATGACAGACTGATCCATGGACAGGTCGCAACCGTTTGGTCCAAAGAAGCAAACGCACAGCGAATCATCATTTGCAGTGATGAAGTAGCAAAAGACCAGATCCGTAAAACATTACTTTTACAGGTGGGACCTCCAGGAGTAAAAGTAAGCGTTGTAGACGTAGCAAAAGCAGTTCGTGTTTACAACAATCCAAAATATGAAAAGGACACAGTATTCTTCTTATATACATGTCCACAGGATGTTCTGCGAATGGCAGAAGCAGGGGTTCCGATCAAGAGTGTTAACATCGGAGGAATGGCATTCAAGACAGGAAAGACTCAGATCACAAAGGCAGTATCTGTTGATGAAAGCGATATCGCAGCATTTAAGAAACTGCATGAGATGGGAATTGAATTAGAGATCCGTCCGGTAGCCACAGACAAAAAAGTAGATCTTATGAGCAAGATCGAAGGCATCGAAGGATAAGAGAGATACAAAGGAGGATTTAAAAATGGGAATATCTACAGTTCAAATCGTTTTATTAGTTGTTTTTGGATGTATCGCTGGAATGGGAAGCGTGCTTGATTCCTTCCAGACACATCGTCCACTGATCGCATGTACAGTTGTTGGATTGATCTTAGGAGATGTAAAACAGGTATCTTACTTGGAGGTACACTGGAAATGATCGCTCTTGGATGGATGAACATCGGAGCAGCACAGTCTCCTGACTCAGCATTAGCAAGTATCATTTCTACGATTCTTGTAGTTGTAGGACATCAGTCTGTAGCAAATGGTATCGCGATCGCACTTCCAGTTGCAGTTGCAGGTCAGGTGTTAACAGTATTTGCTCGTACAGTAACAATCTTCTTCCAGCACGCAGCTGACAAATATGCAGAAGATGCAAACTTCAAGATGCTTGATATCTGTCATGTAGCTGCATTGGTCGTACAGGCACTTCGTGTAGCGATCCCTACATTCTTAGTAGCAGCAGTTGTAAGCCCAGAAGGTGTACAGACATTATTAAACAGCATTCCGAAAGTAGTAACTGGTGGATTAACAGTTGCAGGTGGAATGATCGTAGTCGTAGGTTACGCAATGGTATTAAACATGATGGGTGCAAAATACTTAATGCCATTTTTCTTCCTTGGATTCGTAATTGCAGCGTTTACAGAATTTAACTTAGTTGCATTCGGAATCATGGGTGCGGTATTCGCAATCGTATATGTACAGTTAAATCCTAAATTCCAGACACCAGTGGCAGCACCAGTAACAGCAGGTGCAGGTGGCAGCGATGATCTGGATGATGATCTAGACGACGAACTTGACTAAGAAAGAGGAGGAATTTAAAGATGAGTGAAAAGAAATTAACAAAAGGCGATAGATTTAATATGTTCATGAGAACAAACCTTCAGCAAGCATCATTTAACTACGAAAGAATGCATGCATTAGGTATGTGCTTCGACATGGTACCAGCTATTAAAGGATTATATGATACAAAAGAAGAACAAGTAGCAGCATTAAAGAGACATCTGACATTCTTCAACGTAACACCAGCAGCTGTAGGACCAGTCTTAGGTGTAACAGCAGCGATGGAAGAAGCAAAAGCAAATGGAGCAGATATCGATGAAGGAACGATCGGAAGTATCAAGATTGGTTTAATGGGACCTTTCTGTGGAGTTGGTGATCCAATCTTCTGGGAACATTAAGACCGATCACAGCAGCGATCGGTGCATCCTTAGCATTAACAGGAAGTGCATTAGGACCAGTATTATTCTTCTTAGCATTCAACATCGTACGTATGGCAGCACTTTACTTTGGACTTGAATTCGGATACAAAAAAGGATTAGACTTTGTAAAACATTTAGCAGGAAATATGTTACAGAAAGTCACAGAAGGAGCTTCTATCCTTGGACTGTTCGTCATGGGTGCACTGGTATCTAAATGGACGACGATCAACGTACCACTTGTAGTATCTAGAGTAACAACAAACGGAAAAACAACAGTAACAACAGTACAGAATATCTTAGATCAGTTATTACCAGGAATATTAGCATTAGTTTTAACCTTGGTCGTATCTAAATTATTAAAGAAAAACATCAGTCCGATCGCAATTATCTTTATCTTATTTGCAGTAGGAATTGTTGGATATGGATTAGGAATTTTGGCATAATCTGTTAGGGGAAAGTTATGAAAACAAAGGCAGTAAGACTTTACGGAGAAATGGATTTAAGACTGGATGAATTTGAACTGCCAGAGATGCAAGATGATGAAATTATGGCAGAGGTTGTAACAGACAGTTTGTGTATGTCCAGTTACAAAGCGATCACCCAGGCACAAAAACACAAAAAAGTACCAGATGATATCAGTGAAAATCCAATCATTTTAGGACACGAATTTTGTGGGACGATCAAAAGGTCGGTAAAAATGGAAAGATCAGTATCAGGAAGGTGACAAATTTGTCATTCAGCCTAACATTGAGATATCAGAGGCTATGCCCCAGGATATTCTCTTCCATCATATGGGAGGAGATGCCACAACGATCATTTTTTCTGATCAGGTTATGGAAAATGGTTCACTATTAAAATACAACGGAGATTCCTTCTTTGAAGGATCTCTCGTTGAACCACTGTCATGTGTCGTAGGTGCATTTAATGCACAGTATCATATGAAGAAAATGTATTCATATGAACATGTGATGGGAATTAAAGAAGGTGGAGCGATCGCACTTCTCGGTGCAACAGGACCAATGGGATTTTTAGCAATCGACTTTGCAATCCATGGACCAAAGAAACCAAAGACATTGGTTGTCACAGGAAGAACACAGAAGAAGATTGATATGGCAGCAAGATTATACACAGTAGAAGAAGCAAAGAAGAATGGTGTAAAGCTTGTATATGTCAATACAAGAGATATAGCAGATGTCAATAAAGAGCTACGTAAATATTCAGAAAAAGGATTTGATGATGTCTTTATTTTTGCACCAAATGAAGAAATGGTAACATACGGAGTTAAAATGTTAGCATTCGATGGATGTTTGAATTTCTTCTCAGGGCCTGCTGATCAAGAATTTTCATCCAGAGTAAATTTCTATAATATTCATTATAATTCTACACATTTTGTGGGAACAAGTGGTGGAAATACAGAAGATATGAAACAATCCATTGAACTGATCGAGAACAAGACAGTCAATGTTGCAAAGATCGCAACACATATATTAGGGCTTGACCATGCGGTTGAAACAACAAAGGTGTTACCAGAACTTGAAGGAAGTAAAAAAATTGTCTATACGCACAAAAAATTTCCATTAACAGAGGTTGACAAATTCGATGAAAACAGCGATGATAAGTATATCAGAGAATTAAAATCAATCGTAGAACGCAATGGTAATTTATGGAGCGGTGAGGCAGAAAGGTATTTCATACAGAATGCTCCTGAGATTTAGAAGGGAGTAGTATGAGTAGTGATATCTTAGTTAGAGACCAGATTTTTTCAACATATGATAGTTTATATGATGCAGAGAAGAAAGTAGCCGATTATCTGATCAGTCATCCATCCGAAGCAATCGAGATGTCTGTATCAGAACTTGCATCTCACTGTGATGCAAGCCAGGCAACGATCATCCGTTTTTGTAAGAAGATCGGGTGTAAGGGATTTCATCAGTTGAAGATCAAGCTGGCCGGAGAACAACGACAGCAGGAAGAACAGGTGATATCGAACGAGATCGATATCGATCAGATGGACAAATCACTCAATAATATCATGATCAGTAAAGTGGAAGAGATCAAAGCGACGTTTCACAATTTTAATCCAGAAGAATTAAGAGAGATCGTGGATCTGATCATACATGCCAATCTGATTGAATTCGCTGCGATGGGAGATACGATCCCAATCGCACTGGATGGATCTTACAAGTTCAATCAGTTAGGATTGAAAGCAGTTAGTTCAACAATCTGGGAGAGTCAGGAAGCATTTTCCAGAACTTTGAGAAAAGGTGATGTATTTTTTGCGATTTCCGCCTCTGGAGCATCCAAAAGACTTGTGAAGATGGTAGAGATCGTGAAAGATAATGGTGTAACAACAATTGCGATCACCAATCAATCCAAATCGCCACTTGCAGAGTTATGTGATCATGTTTTGCTGACAGCAACAAGAGAACACATTTTCCATGATCAGGTTAGTTTCACAAGAATGGCAGCGATGTCAGTAATCGACACACTGTTCTTATTACTGTTCTCCACAAAATGGGATTCATTTGAGAATGTGGCACAACACGAGCAGTCTGTTGCAGAAGAAAAATTATAAAAGGAGATCATAACGATGAATAACGATTGGTTAGAATTAGAAGGGAAGACAGTCATCGTCACAGGCGCAGCATCCGGAATCGGGAAGGCAGTTGCGCAGGAGTTTTTGAATATTGGGGCGAATGTAGTTATTTCTGATATGGCAGAGAATGCACCAGAGATGGATGCAAGAAGGCCAGTTATTATATGTAAGAACAGATGTAACAAAAGTTTCTGATGTTGAAGCTATGGTAGCAAAAACAATAGAAACATTCGGAACAATTGATGTACTAGTGAATAATGCAGGAATCAATATTCCACGTCTGTTAGTTGATCCAAAGGATCCAAAAGGACAATATGAATTAGATGAGGCAGTATGGGATAAAGTATGCAATGTAAATCTAAAAGGTGTTTTCTCTGTGCGCAGGCAGTTGGAAGGATCTTGGTTGAAAAAGGTGAAGGTGTCATTATCAACATGTCTTCTGAAAGTGGTCTGGAAGGATCCGAAGGACAGAGTGTTTACGCAGCTACAAAGAATGCAGTAAACTCTTTAACAAGATCATGGGCAAAAGAATTAGGAAAACAGGGAGTTCGCGTTGTCGGAGTAGCACCTGGGATCATGGAAGCTACAGGACTTCGTACGATCGGTTATGAAACAGCTCTGGCTTATACAAGAGGGATCACAGTAGAACAGTTAAGAGCAGGATATTCCAAAACATCCACAATTCCACTAGGACGTTCTGGAAAGCTTTCTGAAGTTGCAGATCTGTGTGTATATCTTGCAAGCAAGAGATCTTCTTACGTACATGGTGTGACGGTCAACGTTGCGGGTGGTAAGACAAGAGGATAGAATAATTTCTGATAGAAGATATAGAAGATATAGAAGATAAAGATATCAGCTGGTTTTAGGATCAGCTGATATCTTTTAACATAATATAGCAGGAAAATCCGATGGAACTCTCTATGATATAAGAAAGTATGGCAAAGCCGGTTTCTTTCTGGTTGCTACAAAAAAAGAATCGTTGTATAATGATTCTTAGCATCACAAATTAAAAGAAAGGAAATAAGATGTTTTCGTTTCTATAAAAACATCATACAAGAATAAAATGTTAATTCTGGCCGTAGGAATCGGAATTGTATTTTGTATAATAGTATTTATTTGTTATTCTTATAAACAAAATCAACGGTCAAAATACACATCCGAAGTATACAAAGTATTTAAAGGGCAATATGGGAGAGAATCAGTGATCTCTATGGGTTATGCACAGACGAATGCATTTACAGAACCCGTAACATTAATGTTGGCAGTCAGCAAGGATGATCACCGAGTTGTAGATGCATGGGAAGTTACGCAAGAGGAGATGGAGAATAGCTGTCGGTCATGTGAAGAATATATAGGAATGGACCTGATCAAATATTATAAAGAGAATCAGGAAAGAATTGAAAAAGTCAAATGATGAATCAGACGATGGGCAGGGATTCAGCGAAGAAGCAAGCATTTGACATGGCAGTCCAACAGATATTAGGGAAATTAGGAAAATAGATACAGGAACATATATTATGGAAGAAATCAAAAAAGAAATCATAGAGAAAGTGATCTTGGTCGCGGTTGCTGATCAAGACACAACAGAAGCAGAAGAATCTCTGGATGAGTTAGAAGAACTGGTCAAAACAGCAGGAGCCGAGGTTGTAGCAAGGGTGATCCAGGTAAGAGAAACACCACATCCAGGAACTTATATCGGAAAAGGTAAGATCGATGAAGTAAATGCTTTGTTATACGGAACTGATGCGACAGGGATCGTCTGTGATGACGAATTATCACCAGCACAGATCAGCAATTTAGAAGAAGCATTAGATACTAAAGTGATGGATCGAACACTGATCATTCTTGATATTTTGCGAAGCGAGCATTTACAAGAGAAGGTAAGATTCAGGTCGAACTTGCCCAGTTAAAATATAGAGCATCCAAGCTTACCGGACAAGGAAGAGCCTTATCAAGATTAGGTGGAGGAATCGGAACCAGAGGTCCTGGAGAGAAGAAACTGGAGATGGACCGAAGACTGATCCGTACAAGAATCTCCAGATTAAAAGCAGAGTTAAGAGATGTTGTAAAGCACAGAGAAGTCCAGAGAAAACAACGCCAGAAGAATCACCTGCCAGTGGTTTGTATCGTTGGATATACCAATGCAGGAAAGTCAACACTATTAAACCATTTTACCAATGCAGGAGTTTATGAAGAAGATCAGTTATTTGCAACCCTTGATCCAACGACAAAGAGTTTAGATCTAAGCGGCGGGCAGACAATTCTTATGACGGATACGGTCGGTTTTATCCGCAAACTTCCACATCATCTGGTCGAAGCATTTAAAAGTACATTAGAAGAAGCCAAATACAGTGATCTGATTCTGCATGTAGTTGATGCATCCAATCCGCAGAAAGAGAAACAGATGGAAGCAGTCTATGATACATTAAAGCAGTTAGGAGCTAACGAATCACCGATCATTACAGCATTCAATAAGATTGATCTGTTAAATGGTGATGAGATCTTAAAAGATCCAAATGCAGAAGCGGTGGTAAGGATTTCCGGGAAAAATGGCGAAGGAACCGATCAGTTGTTAGAGCAGATTGAGAAAATACTGCAAAAACAGAAATTATATTTAGAAAAGCTGTATGGATATCAGGAAGCAGGTAAGATCCAGCTGATCCGAAGTCATGGACAGCTTTTGAAAGAAGAATACAGAGATGATGGAATTTACGTAGAAGCATACATTCCAAAAGAGATTCTTGGGAGTATCTAGGAGGCGAGAAAGTGATCATACAGAAAGTAATCAACAATAATGTGGTCAGTACATTTGATTCAAACGGAAAAGAAGTTATTTTGATGGGAAAAGGAATTGGATTTCGCAAGAAAACCGGGGATGAATTAGATAAGACGAAGATTGAGAAGATTTTTACCTTGGACCTTAGCGGCAAATCATCTTTTGTACAAGAAGTCATGGCGATCATTCAGGAGTTTTATGAAATCGTGCTAGATACGGAACATCCAGCATATCAGAGATTTGCAACACATTTACAATATCTTGAGACGGAAATCTTATCAAAGAAACGCCCGATAGAAGAAGACGAAGAAGATGATGTTGAATTTTATGAACGTAATCAGAAGAAGTATCCAGAAGCCTATGTGTGCAGTCAGAAGATCGTGGAACATATCGAGCAGCATTACAACTGCAAACTTTCAGCAGATGAGAAGATGTATCTGATCATTTATGTCAAAAGACTGATCTTAGAAATGGGGCATCAGTCATAAAACCAGGTTGACTTATAAGGCAAAATTTGATATTATAATATTATCGAATTTTGGATTGTGACTGGTGAGGCAGGCAAGACCTATTTAATAAGTGTGAACATTTGTTAGAGTAGGTCTTTTTTTTTTTTTAAGGAATTGCACTTAGATGAGTACAAAGATAAGCCAGTTAAAGATCCAGATAAATTAAAATTATTTTATATGTGAGAAGGAGAAACAATTATGGTATCAAAGAAATTTGTCATTGAAAACGAACAGGGATTACACATGAGACCAGCAGGAGTTTTAGCGAAAGCTGTAACTAAATTCGAATCTGACGTAACTATCGTATTCGAAGATAAAAAAATCAACGCTAAAAGCTTATTAAACATCATCGGAGCTTGCATCAAATGTGGTTCTGAAATCGAATTAGTATGTGAAGGTCCAGACGAAGAAGCAGCTCTTGCACATGCAACAGAACTGATTGAATCTGGATTAGGTGAATAATCACTGCTCATAATGGGTGTAACATATAATTTGATAAAGGACGGGTGGCAACATGTATAAAGGTATAGGAGCATCTGCTGGTATCGGTATCGGTAAGATCGTTAAGATTAAGGAAGAAGAACTTAATTACACAAAACAGTCTATCGAAGATACAGAAGCAGAGAAAAAACGTTTAAGCGATGCAATTGAAGTTTTCATTGAGAAGACTCAGAAGATGGTTGAATCCATGAAAGTAACTGCTGGTGAGCAGGAAGCAGAGATCTTAGAAGGTCATATCATGATGATCCAGGATCCAGCAATCTCAGAACAGATCGAAGCTAAGATTGATGGAGAGAAGATCAACGCAGAAGCTGCTGTAGAAGAAGCTTGCGATTTCTTCGCACAGATTTTCGCTATGGCAGACGATGAACTGACACAGCAGAGAGCATCTGACTTAGGCGACATCAAAACTCGTTTAATTAAGATCTTACTTGGAATTGAAGAAGTAGATATCAGTGCAGTTCCAGAAGGAACAATCTTAGTAGCAGAAGATTTAACACCATCTATGACAGCAGGAATCAATCCTGCAAACGTTCAGGGTGTATTAACAGAGATCGGTGGTAAGACATCTCACTCTGCGATCATCTGCAGATCTATGGAAATTCCAGCAGTTCTTAGTATTGAAAACATCGTTTCTATCGTTAATGATGGAGATGAAGTTGTTCTTGACGGATCAACAGGAGAAGCATTCATCAATCCTGAAGCATCTGTTGTAGAAGAATATAAAGCTAAGAAAGCAAAATTCTTAGAAGAGAAAGCTGCCCTTCAGAAGTTTGTTGGACAGAAATCCCAGACAGCAGACGGATATGTTGTGGAACTGGTTGCTAACATCGGTGGACCAGACGAAGCAGAAGGTGTCTTAGAGCGTGATGGAGAAGGTGTTGATTATTCAGATCTGAGTTCTTATTCATGGAAAGCGATGCGATTCCATCAGAAGAAGCTCAGTTTGAAGCATACAAGAAAGTAGCTGAAACTCTTGACGGTAAACCAGTGATCATCCGTACACTGGATATCGGTGGGGATAAAGCACTTCCATATCTTGGACTTCCAACAGAAGAGAATCCATTCTTAGGATTCAGAGCAGTACGTTTCTGCTTACAGAGAAAAGAAGATATTTACAAACCACAGCTTCGTGCATTATTACGTGCAAGTGCCTTCGGTAAAGTTCGTATCATGGTACCATTAGTAACATGTGTAGACGAGCTTCGTGCAGTCAAAGCGATCATCGAAGAACTGAAACAGGAATTAGATGCAGAAGGTATCGCATACGACAAAGACATCCAGGTTGGTGTTATGATGGAAACTGCTGCAGCAAGCTTAATTGCTGACATTCTTGCAAAAGAAGCAGACTTCTTCAGTATCGGTACAAACGATTTAACTGGATACACAATGGCAGCCGACAGAGGTAACCCAGATGTTGCATATCTGTACTCTGCATACAATCCAGCTGTACTTCGTTCTATCAGAAATATCATCTCAGCTGCAAACAAAGAAGACATCATGGCAGGTATGTGGAGAAGCAGCAAGCGATCCATTATTAGTACCAGTATTATTAGGATTCGGATTAAACGAATTCTCAGTAAGTGCTACAGCAATCCTGGCTACAAGAAAAGTAATGTCTCTGTGGACAATGGATGAATGTAAAGCATTAGTTGATGAAGTAATGCAGTTAGGAAACAGAAGCAGAAGTAAAAGCTTTATTAGAAGAAAGAGCAAGAAGCTAAGATTATATGATTTAGTTTCTTACGGGAATATGGAAAGGACCTTGGTAATTTAGTTATCAGGGTTCTTTTTTTGTACAGTAATGGAACAATATATTAAGTAGGTATACTTATTAAAAAGTCAACTAAAATATTTCAAAAAAAATAAAAAAAAGTTTTTTTGTATTAAACGACGAAAAAACTAAATCTGATTTTGCCTAAATGGTAGTTACAATCCAAGCATAGGGGAGAATGAAACGACATATCAGGATATTGTATGGATTTAAGTTCTCTGAGACCTTATGAAGTCACGGATTTCGGAGAGACAACAATCCATGGAGATGATCAGGCGAAAAATGAAGTGTGCTATACTATGGAATGTATTTATTCTACATGGAAAGATCATAGTCTGAAGACAAGATATGATGGAAGAAGGAGTAAATATGATTAAAGAATTGATAAAGATAAAAGAAAAAATAATAATATAGTTAGTATATTGCGATGAAGATGATACTTGATGTTTTGGAAGGATATATTTACGCAATTGGAAGACAAGATTTTTAATTAAACATATAACACCCTCTCATGGATTAGCAGATGGGTATATTCTGAAAAAATAGATAGTGTTA
>SCPN01000019.1_pt1 | contig 150570 bp, 141 predicted proteins | sample 6106831 | NCBI WGS metagenome assembly SCPN01 (sample SAMN10720447, study PRJNA508395) | human gut metagenome | isolation source: Participant 1, 0 month | reverse complement strand
CTGACTCTAATCCTTTAGACTCATATACCCGTGTTCCATTTGAAAAGACGGAAACGGACGATGGAACTAGTGATGGTGACGGAGACGGTGCCGGCGGTTTGTTCGAGAAAGGAAACGGAACGGACAGCAAACCTTATGTGATAATGGATGGGACGCAGATTAAGAATATGCGTAGTGTATTGAAATCGGGAATAAAAGTTTATTTTCAGTTGGGCGCTGACATTGATATGGCAGGTATTGATGATTGGCAATCATTGAATGGTTCAGGAGATTTCCCTTATGAGATAGACTTTGACGGAGACAGTCATGTCATTAAGAACTTTAAATGCTCTGCCGGTGATTATCCGAGTTTCTTCGGGGTGTTGTGTGGTGATTGCCGTAATGTAGGTTTTGTTGACGCTTCCGTTTCGTCCACTCGGCAAGGTATAGGAATTATCACCGGTTATCTTGGACTTAAAGATAAGGGAAATGGTAGTAAGACGGGAAGAATTGTGAATTGCTATACGACCGGTGAGGTGATAGGATCCGGTGCTGCTGGTGGAATCGCCGGTGTGTTGGCAAACAGCTATGACGGACAGGAAGCTATATAAAGAACTGCTATTCAAGTGCAACGGTCAACGACCAGGCTGCAAGCGGTGGAAAAGCGGGTGGTATTGTCGGGCGGAAAGTTGGTGTCGGTGGCTTTATTGAAAACTGTTATGCATATGGGGCGGTCAGCGCGACAAAAGGAGGCATAGGTGGTGTTTTAGGACAAATCGACAAGAATAGTGATATTGCCATCAAGAACAGTGCAGCATGGAGTAATATGACCGGAGTAGATACTTCGTCAACCGTAGGACGCATTGTCGGTGTATCTGCTTCATTGGGCAGCTATGAGAATTGTTATGCTTATGATGGTATCGTACTGAAAGTGAATGAAAGTATAATTATTCCATCGGACGAATCGTCGGCTACGGGAACGACATTTCACGGAGTGGCAAAAACGACCGGAGAGCTGGAAGATATTATCGTAGCTTGGAATCCGAATCTTTGGAAAAAAGGAACGGACGGTTATCCGATATTCCAGTGGTCTGAATAATAAGAGCCTATAAATACAAAAAGCAGAAATAATCTGCTTTTTTGTGTTTATAGGAGTTGGGTAGATGGACGATGAGTTGTTTTATCTTATAGAGGCGGTTCTTGGAAATTACTACAATCGAATATATATATATCCTTAAATATAAATCACTTTAAATTGTAACAACTTAATTGATAAAATTATGAATGACCGAAGAAACTCATTTTTTAGATTGTTTCTCCTGATTCTGTTATGTATGGGCGTCCAGTCATTTAGGGCGCAGACAGTTACGAAGGTCTTTAAGAATGAGCCGCTAAAAGCGGTATTGAAAGAAGTTGAGCGGCAGACAAAGTACTCCATTATCTATAAAACAGACGAGGTTAATGAAAACAAGCGAATAACAGCTTCCTTTCAACAAACAACTGTAAACAATGTGCTTGCTGCTGTTTTGGATAAAGACGTAGAGTACAAGCTACAAAACCGGATGATTATCATCACAAAGAAAACAGCACGCAATACCGCTACTGTCCCATCACAGTCCTTACACCGGGTTGTGGGGAAAGTAGTCGATGTGAATGGCGAACCGATAATTGGTGCCAGTGTACAGGTGGTGGGACAATCTATGGGGACAGTCACAAACTTGGATGGTGAATTTACGTTGTCGTCCGTTCCGGTCAATGCGGTAATCGTAGTGTCATATATCGGGTTTGAAAAGAAAGAAATCAAAGTCTCCGAGTTGCAGAAATCTTCGAGAGTGATGCTTCGTGAGGATACAGCGACGTTGGAAGAAGTGGTAGTCGTTGGTTATGGTACTCAAAAGAAAGTCAATCTGACGGGAGCCGTAGCTGTAGTAGACACTAAAACGATGGAAGACAGACCTGTGCCGAGAGCTTCGCAGATGTTGCAAGGAACAGTTCCTAATATGAATGTTACTTTCGGGTCGGGCTATCCGGGGGCTTCGGCAACTATCAATATCCGTGGTGTCAATTCTATTAGCGGCAATGCATCGCCACTGGTTCTGATTGACGGTATAGAGGGAGATGTCGATCGCTTGAACCCGAATGACATCGCATCTATTTCAGTGCTGAAAGATGCCTCTTCTGCTGCCATTTACGGTGCGCGTGCCTCTTATGGTGTTATTCTTGTGACTACCAAAGAGGGGTCTGCCCGTAAGACTACCGTTTCGTATGATGGGAGATACTCATGGAGTAATCAGACGACTTCTACCGATTTTGAAACCAGAGGCTATTATTCGGCTGGTATTAACGACCTGTTTTATACCAACTATAATGGAAAGCCTTATACTAATTATACGGAAGAAGATTACCGTCAGCTTTGGTTACGGCGGAATGATAAAACGGAGAATCCGGAACGTCCCTGGGTAGTGACCGACCAACGCGATGGAAGGGACACATATGTATATTACGGTAATTTTGACTGGTATAATTATCTCTATCGTAAAAACAGACCGATGTGGGAGCATAATATCAGTGTTAGCGGGGGAAATGACAAGCTGAACTATTACTTATCAGGAAATACAGTTGACCAGACTGGTATCTTCAGGCAGAACCCCGATAAGTATAAGGTATATAACTTCAGAAGTAAAATCTCGGCTAAAATAACTCCGAGGCTGACCATTAGCAATAATACGAAGTACCATTACAATAGTTACTCTTATCCGGGACTGTCGGGCATTAATAATAACTTCAATACTGCTGTGAATCATGCGTTGGCTAGCTTTGTACCTGTCAATCCTGACGGTAGTGCCGTGTATCTGACCTCATTGAGTAATTCCGCAGTTTTGGATGGGATGGGGGCTATCCTTGCTTATGGAAAGCATAAAAATGAAGACCAGCGGTATGAGTTTTCCACAACATTTGAGGCAAGTTTCAATGTAATGAAAAACCTGAATATCCGTGCCAATTACAGTTACCTGCACTATAATTATCAAACCATGAACAGAACGGTGAATGTGCCCTATTCCAAATATCCAGGTGAAATATCCTACCTGACTACCGGAAACGGTGTGAATCAGTTGAAAGAAACACAAACCAATCATTGGTATCAGGCCTTCAATGTGTATGGTGACTATATGTTGGATTTTGCCGGTCATCAGTTCAAGATTATGGCTGGTTATAACTATGAAACCAAGCGTCTGAAAGACATTAAAGTCTCCCGCCAAGGGTTGCTTTCCGATGACCTGAATGACTTGAATCTGGCAGTCGGTGACGCAATGACTATGTCCGGCGGACAGAATGAATACGCACTTCTAGGTGCATTTTATCGTCTTAATTACTCCTACAAGGGCGGCCGTTACTTATTTGAGACGAGCGGACGCTATGACGGAAGTTCTCGTTTTAGAAGCGGACACCGTTTTGGTTTCTTTCCCTCAGCTTCCGTAGGATGGAGAATCAGTGAAGAACCGTTTTTCGGAAACTTGAAGAAGAATATTGATAATGTGAAATTACGCTTGTCGTACGGTTCGTTGGGAAATCAGCAGGTAGGATATTATGACTATATACAAACCATTAACACCAATGGCACAATGAATTATATATTTGGTGATCAGAAGAAAGGCTCTTATGCCAGTGTTTCCGACCCGAATTCCGCCGACCTGACTTGGGAAACCGTTTCGACTTGGAACGTGGGACTAGACCTCGGCTTTTTGAATAATCGTTTGAACTTGACTGCCGATGCTTATATCAGGGATACCAAAGGTATGCAAACTTCCGGCAAGAAACTTCCCGGTGCTTACGGAGCTAATGAACCCAAGCAAAATGCAGCCAACCTGCGTACCAAAGGTTGGGAATTGATGCTGACATGGAACGACGCTTTCAAGCTGGCAAATAAGCCTTTCCGCTATAACCTGTCCGTAGGCTTGGCGGACAATACATCGGAAATAACGAAATTCGATAATCCGTCCAAGATATTGAGCGATTATTATGTCGGGCAGAAACTGGGAGATATTTGGGGATATGTAGTGGACGGACTTTTCAGAACGGACGAAGAAGCGGCAAACTATAACGTTGACCAAACGGCAGTGAACTTCGTTATCAACACGGCACAGGTGAATCCGGGACTTCATGCCGGTGATATGAAGTTCGTAGATTTGGACGGTAACAATAAAATATCTTCCGGTTCGAATACAGCGGATGACCCGGGTGACCGGAAAATAATCGGAAACTCATTGCCGCGTTATACGTATAGTATTCAAGGTGGTTTTGACTGGTACGGTTTCGACTTCTCTATCTATCTCCAGGGCGTAGGACATCAGGACTGGTATCCGGGCACTAACTCCGTATTCTTTTGGGGACCGTATGCGCGTCCGTACTCATCATTCATTCCCCGTGATTTCTTGAGTAATGTATGGAGCCCGGAAAATCCGGATGCTTATTTCCCGCGTCCGATAGGGTATCTTGCTTTGGGCAATAATCGTTCTTTGGGAGTGGTGAACGACCGTTATTTGCAGAATCTAGCCTATTGCAGGGTAAAGAATATAACAGTAGGTTATACGATTCCCGCCGTATGGACGAAGAAAGTGAAGATAGAACGCCTGCATATCTATTTCAGTGGCGAGAACCTGTTTACTTTCTCTCCACTAAAGAGTGATTACATTGATCCGGAACAGGCATCGGCGGAGAACTCCATTAAGTCGGCAAATGGTAACGCTAAACTGTATCCTTGGTCGAAGACCTATTCTTTTGGAGTGAACGTAACTTTTAAACTAAATAATATCTGAATTATGAAACCTGTTTATATAGTATCTTGGTTGCTCGCATTGGCGGTATCTTTCGTATCTTGCGACGATTGGTTGGATAAGACACCTAAAGACCGTCTGTATCCTGATGTGTATTTCAAGACTGAGGATGAGTTGCGATTGTTTACGAATCAGTTTTATAATAACTTGATTCCGGCTGCCGCCGATATCTATTCCGAATCATCCGATTTAATTGTCAAGTCCGATTTGATGCTCGAAATGTCCGGGCAGCGTATCATCCCCGATGAGGGAAACGGCTGGAATTTTACTGCACTCCGGGATATTAATTTCTATTTGCAGTATTCTCACAACTGCACGGATGTGAATGCCCGTAACCGTTATGATGGTGTCGCCCGTTTTTCAGAGCTTATTTCTATTTTGAGAAGGTGAAGAGGTACGGTGACATTCCCTGGTATGACAAAGCACTTGATTCGGACGACCCGGATTTGTATAAGGCCCGGGATTCACGGGAATTCGTCATGCAGAAAATGTGGTCCGACCTGGATTTTGCGATTACCAATCTTCCGAAAACAAAAAATGCATATATACTGACCCGGTGGACAGCCTTAGCACTGAAATCCCGTGTCTGTCTGTTCGAGGGGACTTTCCGCAAATATCACGGATTAGAGGATTATGAGAAATATTTGGATGCTTGTGTCTCGGCATCCGAAACTTTATGAATGAAAGCGGATATACGCTCTATAAATCGGCAGCACACCTATAGGATTTATTCGCTTCCATGAATCTGCAAGCGGATGAAATCATTTTCGGTCGCGACTATGAAGCCTCTCTTTCTGTTCTTCATAATGCAGAATTATGAGAATGCCACTACGATGGGGCGTCCGGGATTAAATAAGAAGATTGTGAATTCTTATCTGATGGCGGACGGAAGCCGTTTCACGGATAAAGCCGGTTATGAAACAATGACTTTCGAGCAGGAATGTCAGAATCGGGACCCACGACTGGCACAAACTATCCGTACTCCCGGATATACGAGAATAGGAAGTACAAAGAAAGAGGCTCCGAACCTTGCTTACACAATGACGGGATATCACCTGATAAAATATTCGATGACGGCTAATTATGATGAATATAATAAATCATGCAATGATATTCCACTGTTCCGTACGGCAGAGGTATACTTGAATTTTGCAGAAGCAAAAGCCGAATTGGGAACTTTGAAGCAGGCGGATATTAATAAATCCATCAAGTTACTCAGAGACAGGGTAGGGATGGGGAATCTGGATATGGAACTGGCTAATTCAAAACCGGATCCGTACCTGATGAGTGCTGCCACAGGTTATCCGAATGTGAAAGGAGCTAACCAGGGGGTAATTCTTGAAATTCGCCGTGAACGGACTATCGAACTGGCGATGGAAGGTTTCCGCTATTACGATATCATGCGCTGGAAAGAAGGGAAATTATTCGAGAATGACTTGCTGGGAATCTATATCCCCGGTCCGGGTACTTACGATTTGGACCAGGACGGTACGGATGATGTCTGCTTCTACGTTGGAACGAAACCTGCCGGAAATGTACCTTTATATCTGGAAATTGGCGAACAGATTCGTTTGTCGAACGGTGAGAGCGGTTATATCATCTGTCATAGTCTGATTACTAAAATGGAATGAAGACAGAGATTATTTATATCCTGTTCCTATCAGCGAACGTACTTTGTCCAATGGTGCAGTCACACAGAATCCCGGTTGGAATGACGGATTGAACTTTAATTAATTAGATTCAGAAATATAAATTCTTATGAAAAATATGATTTCTTATATATGTCTTTTGGCAGCAGTGTTTGCCAACTTGTCCTGTGCCGATGACATGGACAACTCCAAGTTCGATAATATGATACCCTACGGCAAGCAGGAGGTTTCTTATACTTACCCGAAAGGAGAGGATAATCTCAGAGTACTGACTTTTAACATAAGGCATTGTGCCGGCAGCGATGGCGTGATTAATTATGACAGAACTACCGCTATTATCAATGGAATGGAGCCTGATATTGTTTGCTTGCAGGAAGTGGACTATATGACTACCCGCAGCAATAAAGTCGACCAGTTGAAAATCTTGGCAGATAAAACAGGAATGAACCACTATTTCAGTAAGTCAATCAGCTATCAGGGAGGTGAATACGGAAACGGTCTTTTATTTAAAGGAACACCGGTCAGTACACGGACTTACCCGCTTCCCGGTGCCGAACTTCGTTCTGCTGCCATAGCCGAATTTGAGAATTATGTAGTCATTTCCACGCATCTGGCTCTGGAAGAAAATAACAGAATAGAGTCTGCGAAGTTATTGACACAGCTTGCCAAAGAATACAAAAAGGTAGTGTATATGGCAGGTGACTTTAATGAAGACTTGATGAACGGGGCATTCTTTACGGAGTTGAAAAAGGAATGGAATGTAGTTAGTTCTACGGAAAATACTTTCCCTACGGGGCAATCTACCAAGCGCATCGACTTTGTTGTGGCATTGAAGAGTCCTGCAACGAGTGTGGTGAAATCGAATGTCGTGTATAATCTGGACGGTGTTAACGTTTCGATGGCTTCCGACCATTATCCTCTTTATTGCGATTTTCGCAAGGTGACGGCACTCGAAGAATTTCCGAAAGCTGCGGGCGATTTGCGCATAGCTAATTACTTCATGAAAAACTGTGCCGGTACGGACGGAATTATTGACTATGACCGCATCGCTGCTGTTATAAATAAAATGAATTCCGATATTATCTGCTTGCAGGGACTGGATAAGGAGACGGAGCGCTCAAGCGGCATAGACCAGTTGAATACATTGGCGCAAAAGAGTAATATGCATGATTATTTTGCTAAAGCGATTGATTACAAGGGCGGAGAGTTTGGCGTAGGTATATTGACGAAAGACGAACCAATCAGTGTGGACAGGTATCAGATGCCGGAAAGAGTGAGATGCGTGCGGCAATGGTAGTGGAATATGAGAAATTTGTGGTAGCCAGTACGAATTTTGATACGGATATGGCTAAACGTATTGAGGCGCTTCAGACATTGCATACGAAGTTGTCCGCTTATAACAAGCCGGCATTCTTGGCTGGCTATTTCAATGAAGGTAATTTGGAAAGCGACTTCTTCAAGAAAGTAAAGGAAGATTGGAATCTTCTTAGTGCGGACAAGTCGACCGAAAACGGTGGAAAACAGCGTCGTCTGGACTTTATTGTATCTTTGAAAGACCATGACGTTACTGTGACGCAAGCCGACGTGATGGAATATCTGACCGGAGCCGACGTTGCGACCGCTTCTTCACACTATCCTCTCTTCTGTGACTTCACAGGTTTGAAATAAAACATGATTGGGTGCGGAATGCTATATGGATACTAATTGACTAAAATGTAATAATCCCGTTTTTTCACTCCAGATAGATAGAATGAAGAAACGGGATGTTATTTTGCTTGTATTCTCATTATGAGTGCTTTACTTTGGTAGGAGTAACATATTCTGCAGAATATTGTTCTTTTAGACAAATATTCGTGTAACTTTGCAAACTGTTAGTATAAAAACAAGAGGAGAAAGAATGATAGTTTGCATAGCCGAAAAACCATCTGTAGCACGCGATATAGCCGAAGTACTCGGCGCTCATACCAGAAAAGAAGGATATATAGAAGGAAACGGATACCAGGTGACTTGGACGTTCGGGCATCTCTGTACCTTGAAAGAGCCGCATGAATATACGCCGAAGTGGAAGTCATGGAGCCTGGGGAGTTTGCCGATGATTCCGCCACGTTTCGGTATCAAGCTGATTGGGCATGATCCGGGTATTGAAAGACAATTCCATATTATCGAAGGGCTGATGCAGAATGCGGATGAAATCATCAATTGCGGTGATGCTGGTCAAGAAGGAGAATTGATTCAGCGTTGGGTGATGCAGAAGGCTGGAGCACGCTGTCCGGTGAAGAGACTGTGGATTTCTTCTTTGACGGAAGAAGCTATTCGTGAAGGTTTTTCCAAGTTGAAAGATCAGTCTGATTTTCAGTCGTTGTATGAGGCGGGACTTTCTCGTGCAATAGGTGACTGGCTGTTGGGAATGAACGCTACCCGCCTTTATACGATTAAGTACGGTCAAAACAAGCAGGTGCTCTCTATCGGTCGTGTGCAAACGCCTACTTTGGCATTGATTGTCAACCGCCAGTTGGAAATCGCCAATTTCCAACCCAAGCAATATTGGGAATTGAAAACAAACTATCGCAACACTACCTTCTCTGCCCTCATCCGCAAGAGTGATGAAGAAATAGCTGCGGAGGAAGAGAAGAACGGTGGAAAAAAGAAAATAGACAATCCGGGCATCGACCCCATTGCCAATCGTGAAGAAGGTGAAGCTTTGGTGGAACGTATCAAAGACCTGCCATTTATAGTAACCAGTGTCGGCAAGAAAGACGGAAAGGAATACGCCCCGCGCTTGTTCGACTTGACTTCAGGTGGAGTGTAACAAGAAATTCGCCTATTCCGCCGATGAGACACTGAAACTTATCCAGTCTCTTTATGAAAAGAAAGTGGCTACCTATCCGCGTGTCGATACAACTTTCCTGAGTGATGATATTTATCCGAAATGTCCCGGTATTCTGAAAGGACTTCGTGACTACGAAGTTTTGACAGCTCCGCTGAACGGTTCCACGCTACCTAAATCAAAAAAGGTATTTGATAACTCGAAAGTGACAGACCACCACGCTATTATCCCTACCGGAGTGTATGCTCAAAACCTTACCGATATGGAACGTCGTGTTTACGACTTGATAGCCCGTCGTTTTATAGCAGTGTTCTATCCCGATTGTAAGATTTCGACTACTACTGTGATGGGCGAAGTGGATAAGATAGAATTTAAAGTCACCGGAAAACAAATTCTTGAACCGGGCTGGCGTGTAGTATTCGCTAAAGACGTGAAAGACTCTGCCGAAGAGAAAGAAGACGAGGACGAAAATGTTCTTCCTGCCTTTGTGAAAGGAGAGAGCGGTCCTCACATTCCCGACTTGAACGAGAAATGGACGCAGCCACCAAGACCTTTTACGGAAGCGACTTTGCTCCGTGCAATGGAAACAGCCGGAAAACTGGTGGATAATGATGAACTTCGCGATGCTTTGAAAGAGAATGGTATCGGTCGTCCGTCTACCCGTGCAGCTATTATAGAAACCTTGTTCAAACGAAATTATATCCGCAAAGAGAGAAAGAACCTGATTGCCACACCGACAGGAGTGGAACTGGTGCAACTAATCCACGAAGAACTTTTGAAATCGGCGGAATTGACAGGTATTTGGGAAAAGAAGTTGCGCGAGATTGAAAAGAAAACATATGACGCCCGCCAATTCCTCGAAGAACTGAAGCAAATGGTTTCGGAAGTCGTGATGAGTGTACTGTCTGATAACACGAATCGTCGTATTACTATTCAAGACGCAGTAACTGCCAAAGCCGAAGAGAAGCGAAGAAAGAACCTAAAAAGCGCGAACGGAAAGCGGCAAGTGCACCCAAAGAGAAGAAAGCGAAGCCCGAAACAAAAGGGATAGAAAATGCAAAAGCAGAAACGCTGTCAGTTCCTGCATCAGCTCCTGCTCCCGTTTCATCCCCGGTCAATAATCCGGATTCATTTGTCGGACAACCTTGTCCGGCTTGTGGTAAGGGAACGATTATAAAAGGGAAAACAGCCTACGGATGCTCTGAATGGAGAAACGGATGTACGTACCGAAAGAATTTTGAGTAGTGCAGGTTTCTGAACGACCGATATCTTTTTCTTGAATCCTTTTTACTATGGTGGAAATGTTATCTTGATGAGTTGAATCTATTTATTTAGTTCCTTTTCGCACGGTTATGGACTAACCGTTTTCGGGCTTAAAAAAGAGTAAAAGAACGGGATTATCCCCGATACATTTTCAATAAATGCAGTAAAAAACATGTTTTTAGAGATTAAGAGCTTTTTGAACGATGAATTAGGATGTGTAAAACGAGAAATGTAAAATTGTCTTACCCTGGATTTGGTTGACTACTCTAAGTATCAACTAAAATAATAAAAGATGAAAAAGTCAGACATTACATTTAGTCTCGAACAGATTGTACTTCTTCGTGAGTTCTATTGTTCCTCCTTGCCTAGTTACAAATTTGCGGAAGAAAAAGGTATTGCGCGTAGTACATTTATGCGCTGGGTTCGTATCTTTGAGGATTCAAATCCCGAAATGGCACAGTTTATGAAAAGAAAAGTCTCCCATTCCCTCAGAGGATTCTGCGGCTATCACCGCCTTACTCCTTGAGAACGAGCGTTTGCGTACTGAGCTGAAGCACGAGAAATTGCGTGCGCATGCTTACGATACAATGATCGATGTCGCTGAGGAAATGTTTAACATTCCTATCCGAAAAAGCCGACACCAAACAATGAAAGGCTTTGTAAAGAGGGTGGCGGCTCTACCGTCACTTCTCTTTGCAAGCTGTTTGGTGTTACAAAGCAAGCCTTTTATAAGTATGTAGACCATAGCATGGACACCTATGCCCGTGAGCGTTTCGTACTTGAGTTTGTAAAGCGTGCGTGAAAAGATCGGGGAATTGGGGGTGAGAAGCTCTGGCTGATGTACCGTAATGAGTTCGGCACCAGTTCTGCAGCGGTTGGTCGTGACTGCTTCTGCGCCATATTATCAAAGTATCGCTTGACAGTACGCAAACGTTTCCGTGCTCCGCGTACCACAGATTCTTCTCATTATCTGCCACAGTATCCTGACTTGACACGAACACTGCTGGCAGACCATCCTAACCAGTTGTGGGTTAGTGATATTACTTATATAACAATATGGCTTCCGGACGATAGTTATGTGTTTTGCTACTTGTCCCTGGTGACAGATGCCTATACCAAGGAAATTATCGGCTATTGCGTAGGGGATACTTTGGGGAGCTGTTACACTGTGGAAGCACTGGAAATGGCTATCGGACGCATTGGCGGGATAGAAGCCAATGGACTAATACACCACTCAGACAGAGGGTACAATATGCCAGTGCGGATTATATAGCCGTATTACGGCACAATGGAATCCTTCCAGTATGACAGAAAATGGCAATCCCAAGGATAATGCCATAGCTGAACGTGAATGGTATTATAAAGAACGAGTTGTTGCAGGGAATGCGTTTTAAATCCATAGAAGAAGTCAAGAAGGCCGTTGATATAGCTGTACACTTCTACAACAATGAAAGACCTCATATGAGCTTGAATATGCTAACTCCTGCACAGGCAGGACAAATGGTAGGTCCAATCAAGAAAATGTGGATTAGCTACAGGGAAAAGTATCTGAGTGTAGCATGTATTTGAAATAATTATGTACATTTGACGCAGAAAAGACCAGGAAGCCCTTGAAAAGGTAAGAAAGAGGAAAAGGGAGAAATCCTCTCTTTCTTCTTCAATAAGTTGAGTTAATCTATATCAGAGATAAGAGAAAACCAAGTCAACCGGATATAGGAATAACAAAGAAAAAAAAGGTCAACTCCTGATAGGGGGAGTAATCTTTCAAGTCAACCTATAGAAAGAATTAGAAAATAACAAGTCAACCATTATCAGGGAAGTACAAATAGTTATTTGGTTAATACATAGCATAATATACCTTATTATATTCTCAAATAATTCTCATCGTTATGAGAAAAAATACTCATCGCGATGAGAAAATATTCTCATAGGGATGAGAATTAATTCTTATCACCGTGAGAAAATGTTCTTATCACGATGAGAAAAAATTCGATTAAGTGATAGCCTAACGAAGCGTTATTGAAGAGCCCGATGCCCGGCACACTTAGTTTAGTAAAAACTTCATTTACCAAAATAGCAAAAGGAGAGTGGAATAGCAAGCAGTAAATAATATTTCCTTCCAATGGCAAGTTTTTACTAGGACGATACTGAAAGGCCGGAGAAATACTCGGATAAATTCTTTATTTTCATTAAAATCGTCTTTCTTTCAGGCAATAGTTATCATACAGTTGTTATTTATAAAAGAGTAACCAATTATTTAAACCAAAAAGAAAATGAAGAAGAAGTTAACAGGAGTTGCATTATTATTGGCTGCCGTTTCCCTGGGAAGCACGCAGCCTGTAGCAGCGTGTACGCGCGCAGTATATATAGGGCCGGAGCAAATGGTGATAACCGGTCGTACGATGGACTGGAAGGAAGATCTCCAATCAAATCTTTACGTGTTTCCACGTGGCATCCAGCGTACGGGACACAATAAGGAGAAGACATTGAACTGGACAGCCAAATATGGAAGTATCGTTGCTGCAGGTTATGATATAGGTACTTGTGACGGAATGAATGAAAAAGGACTGGTGGCGAGTCTGCTCTTCCTGCCGGAGACGATCTATTCATTGCCGGGAGATACCCGTCCGGTGATGGGAATAAGCATCTGGACGCAATACGTACTGGATAATTTTGCCACCGTGCGTGAAGCAGTGGATGAATTGAAGAAAGAAACATTCCGTATTGACGCCCCACGTCTGCCGAATGGTTCGGAATCGACGCTGCATCTTGCTATTACCGATGAAACGGGAAATACGGCCATATTGGAATATCTGGACGGGAAACTGAGCATTCATGAAGGAAAACAATACCAGGTGATGACAAACTCTCCCCGTTATGAATACCAGTTGGCTATCAATGACTATTGGAAAGAAGTAGGCGGTCTGCAAATGCCGGGAACCAACCGCTCGAGCGACCGTTTTGTACGTGCCTCTTTCTATATCCATGCCATTCCTCAGACTTCCGATGCTAAAATAGCTGTACCCAGTGTGTTGAGCGTAATGCGTAATGTTTCCGTTCCGTTCGGAATCACAACTCCCGACAAACCCTACATTTCTTCTACGCGTTGGCGTACCGTTTCCGACCAAAAGAATAAAGTCTATTATTTTGAATCGACTTTAACCCCGAACTTGTTTTGGCTGGATTTGAAGAAGATTGATTTCAGTCCGAAAGCGGGTATCAAGAAATTGTCTTTGGCGAATGGTGAGATATATGCCGGTGACGCAGTGAAGGACTTGAAGGATAGCAAATCATTTACATTCCTTTTCCAAACTCCGGTGATGTAAAGACTCGTTATCTATAAATAAAAAAGAACGGTGGACAGGCTTGTACCCAAGCATTTGTCCACCGTTCTTTTTTATGTCTTTCTATCGGGTGTGGTATCTCCCACTTTTAGAGTCTCGCATATTCCTTATGAAACTCGACCACCGCTTCGATACCTTTACGGAAAATATCCAGTGAAAAGTTCTCATTCGGAGAATGGATAGCATCCGATTCTAGTCCGAATCCCATCAATACGGTTTTGGTTCCCAACACTTGCTCGAAAGTGGAAATGATAGGGATGCTGCCGCCGCGGCGCACAGCCAGCGGTTTCTTGCCGAAAGCTATCTCGAAGCCTTTCTCTGCCGCCTGATAAGCGGGAAGAGAGATAGGGCACACATATCCCTGTCCGCCATGCATCGGAGTAACTTTCACCTGCACCGTATCGGGAGCGATGCTGCGGATATAATCAGCAAACATCCGGGAAATCTTATGATGATCCTGATGCGGAACCAACCGACAGGAAACTTTAGCGTATGCTTTTGAAGGGAGTACAGTCTTCGAACCTTCTCCTGTATATCCGCCCCATATTCCGCACACGTCAAAAGACGGACGGCAACTGTTGCGTTCCAACGTGCTATATCCTTTCTCCCCGAACACTTCCTTCACACCGATTGCCTCTTTGTATTTCTTCTCATCGAAAGGAATATGCGCAATCATGTCCCGTTCGGCTTGCGGAACTTCTTCCACGTCGTCATAAAATCCGGGGACGGTAATCCGTCCGTCGGCATCTGTCACTTTGCTGATAATCTGGCAAAGCGTGTTGATGGGATTGGCCACCGCGCCACCGAAGTGACCGGAATGTAAGTCCCGGTTCGGTCCGGTGACTTCTATCTCCCAGTAAGCCAGTCCGCGCAGGCCCGTGGTCAGCGAAGGAAGCTCCGCTCCCAGCATGCTCGTATCGGAGACGAGGATTACATCTGCTTTCAGAAGTTCCTTGTGTTCCTCACAGAACGCTTCCAGACTGGGAGAACCGATTTCCTCTTCTCCTTCGAAGATGAACTTCACATTATTCTTTAACAGACCGTTTTTAAGCAGATATTCAAAGGCTTTTACCTGAATGAAAGATTGTCCTTTGTCATCGTCAGCGCCACGCGCCCAAATATACCCGTCCCGTATTTCCGGTTCGAACGGCTGGCTTTTCCAAAGTTCCAACGGTTCGGCAGGCATAACGTCATAGTGGGCGTAGACCAGCACAGTCTTGGCATCCGGGTCTACTATTTTCTGGGCGAAGACAATCGGGTTGCCTTTAGAGGGCATTACCAGTGCTTCGTCTACTCCGGCTTCCACTAACAGTTGCGCCCAACGTTCGGCACACGCCAACATGTCGTCGTGATGCTCCGGCAGTGCGCTGATGCTTGGAATACGGATGAGGCTGAACAAGTCTTCCATTATCTTTGGCTCGTTCGCGGCAATATATCTCTTGATTTCGTTCATAACTTAAATAAAAATTAAAGCTGTGTAGTTTTATCCAACAGATAATAATCGAGTATGGTCATGGCTGCCATTGCTTCGACGATAGGCACGGCACGCGGCAGTACGCAGGCGTCGTGGCGTCCGCGGGCTTTCAATGTGGTGTCTACTCCGTCGATGTTGACTGTTTCCTGTTCCATTAATATGGTGGCGATAGGTTTGAAGACAACACGGAAATAGATATCCTGTCCGTTGCTCAGACCGCCCTGGATACCACCGGAGTGGTTGGTATGTGTTTCGATCCGTCCGTTATTGTTGTAGAAAACATCGTTCTGTTCGGAACCTCTCATCTTCAATCCCTTGAATCCTTCGCCGTATTCAAATGCTTTGGCAGCGTTGATACTTAGCATGGCATTGCCCAGGGCAGCATGAAGTTTACCGAAAACAGGTTGTCCCAGTCCGATGGGGCATCCTTTGATGACACAGGTCAGCGTGCCGCCGATGGTGTCGCCTTCGCCTTTCACCTTATAGATAAGGTCCGCCATTTCCTTCGCCTTTTCCGGGTCGGGACAGCGTACGTCGTTGGTTTCTATCAGGTCGAGGTCATAATCAGAATACGTACCTTCCAGCTTGATGCCGCCTACCTGCGATGTATAAGCGGTGATGCTGACTCCCAACTGGCGGAGCGCCAATTTGGCCAAAGCGCCGGCTACAACGCGCGAAATCGTTTCGCGTGCCGAAGAGCGTCCGCCACCGCGGTGGTCACGGATGCCATACTTCACGGTGTAAGTATAGTCAGCGTGTGAAGGACGATATACATTTTTCAGGTTATTGTAGTCACTAGAGTGCTGATTCTCGTTCCATACGATAAAACCGATAGGGCATCCGGTAGATTTGCCTTCGAAAATACCGGAAAGGAACTCAACTTTATCAGCTTCTTTACGTGGTGTGGTAAGGATGGATTGTCCCGGACGGCGGCGATTCAGTTCTTGCTGTACAAATTCTTCGTCGATGGTGATTCCTGCAGGAAATCCGTCAATCACTCCCCCAACTCCTTTTCCATGAGACTCGCCGAAACTCGTGAGCCGAAAGATGTTGCCAAATGAATTAAACATAGTTGTGGCTTTTTTAAAATTACTGTATGCAAATATAACAAAGTTTTCGATAAGATTGTTGAGAACTCAAAATATCTTCAAAAAAGGAAGCATATTGAACCTTTTTTCTCCTTTTTAGTTTATAATTGACGATTATTTAATAACTAAACCAACAATGTATGAAAAAGAAACTTTTGTATTTATGGGCATTGGCATGCTCCGTCGCTCTCTTTACAGCTTGCAGCAGTGATGATGATAATGATATAAGTGGTGCTAATCCACCAGAAGAGGAGGAAGCGGTCGTAACGGCCCCGGATGTAGTGGGGACGTATTGGGGGAATCTGGATATATCAATGAAACCGGACGACTCCGATCAGGAAACGGTGATTGGCAATGGGATAGCCAAGTTTATAACTATTTCCCAGGTCAGCGACACGGAAGTGAAAATGGAATTGAAAGAGTTTGAACTGTTTCTGAATGGAACTATCATGAAGTTCGGTGATATCGTAATAGATAAATGTACGGTAAAAAAAGAGGCTGATGCCTCGACTTTCACCGGTCAGCAGGATTTGATCTTTTCGGGAGTTGCCGCCGCTCTCGGCACTTGTGCCACCACAGTGGAAGGTACGGTGGAAGGTGAAAATCTCACCATGAATATTAATGTGAAAGTGACTGCATTGCAACAGACCGTGAAAGTGACCTATTCCGGTGTGAGGCAGGTAGAGAAATCCAGATAAATACGAATCTTGCAGATGCTTTTTGCGGGGCTGCCTAAAGGAGAAATCTCTTTCAGGCAGCCCCGCTTTTATCTAAGGAATATGCTCTTAAAATGCATATCCGAAACCGACATTCAAATAGATGGGATACATGGAGAAAGTAATCGTATGGAAGTCGTTTTTGAAGATGTTATTCAGTCCCCAGGTGAGGTCTGCATATACATTCAGATGCTTGAAAGCTCTCCATCCGGCTCCTGCCTGCAATCCCCACTGGAAATGCCGCAAGTCGTCCGAGAAATCATAGGTTGCAATCTTTCCGTCGGTAAATTCCACTTTGGGGCCGGTAGGGTCGTCTTCCCGTAAATATCCTTCATATACATGTCCAGAGAAGTCTCTTGAAAGTATATAGGAGAAATAAGGTCCAGCCTTTACATTCCATCGGCTCGTCAATTTATAAGTGGCCATTAAAGGTATTGTCAGCCCTGCGGTGTGTACTTTGGTTTTCACTCCACCCGTCCATACACCGCTGATTCTTTCGCCGCCTTGCCCGAGAATCTCCATATTGTAATTCTTTACGGTAGCTTCGGTCGTCATCGCCTTGTTTTCAAGACGTAGCCCGACAATGATGCCCAGCCTGTTCTGGACAGCCACCCATTTGGTGACCTCGCCACCGATAGTAATGGCAAGTGTCGGATTATAACCGTCTATCGAACGGATTTCCACAGGCAGAGGAAGCGGAGCCGTGCCGCCGATACTGATTCCTGCTTTTACTTCATATTCCAGTCCGCGCAGGGCGGAGCGGATGAGTGTCTCGTTTCTGTCTACTTGTGAATAGCCGGGCAGGGCTACTCCTATACAGGCAAGCAAACTGAATATATGTGGGTAAATTCTCATCTTTATAGCTGTTATAAAATTAATTTTCCGAGTGATAGATTAGTTCGACTTCATCAATCAGTAAAGTACTTCCGATTGCTCCGTTGAAATAAGCGCCTTCCAGACTTGACGTGAATACGATGGCAACATTATACTTGCCATCCTTCAGTTTCTCCTTATCAATGAACTTGCCGGGCAGGGTGGTGAACGGCAGTTTGAAATACGTCCATTCGTCTGTTTCTTTGGCATTGTCGATGCGTGCCATCGAAACCAAGTTGGGGCTGGTGAACGCATTGCTACCGTCCAGCGTAGAGACAGATTCGCTCGTCTCGTACATGATGGCGTATATATCGCATATGTCACGTTTCCCCTCGACAGTGTTTCCCCCTTCTGTGAATTTATCTCCCGCTTTGTATTTATAATAACCTGCCAGGTAAGTCGGGACATATCGGAAAGGAAGCCCGAATTTCGTAGCTTGCAGCGGGTTGCTCATGGCATTGCCTACATCGAAAGAACCGATGAACAAGTTTCCTGCCGCGATAGGCATCCCCATCAACTGACCGAAGAATCCCGTGCTGCGTGTCACCAATGAAAGGCATTGCCCTTCTTTACCGTCCGTTATCTGGAAGGTGGGGTAGTCATCGGCCGTTTTAGGTACTCCTGTCAGGGCATAACCGGCATTTCCGCTGGCCCATTCCATGACTACCTTGTCGCCCTCACGTTCCACAAAGATGTAGTATTTCTTTCCGCCCAGAGTATCCTCGAAATGATAATTCGTAGCAAGTTCCGTATCTATGACGGATACTGTATAAGTCTTTTTCCAGACACCGTCGGCGGCTGTGACGGTGTACTTCTGCGGAGAGTTAAAGTCCCGCACAGTTCCGCTTTGCGGACTGATAGTTGCTCCCGGAGTCAGAGTAAACTCCGGTGCAAGTTCTGAAATATCCGTTTCCGGTCCGACAAAGAGAGTGACAGAATTATTATTAATGATGGGGTGGGTAGTCATTACTACTTCCGGCAGTTTGCAACTTAGTATATCTGCTTCTGCATTGGGAGCTTCGTCGCGAATGCAAGAAGACGAAATAATAACCAATAGCAAATAGAAAATCACGTGTTTTGCTTTCATTTTTCTCTTATTTTTGCTTAAAACTTTGGTTCTTCGAAGAATTAATAACAAAATGAGATTTTATTTGTTCACTAAGTCGTACAGGATAGAAAAGAATTTTCTATTTTTGTGGGAACAAAACTTTAAAAGCGCATGACTCAATCTGAAAGACAGCAAATTATAGGGCTGATAAAAAAAGAAGTAATTCCGGCTATCGGTTGTACGGAACCAATTGCCGTGGCACTTTGCGTAGCCAAAGCGGCAGAAACATTGGGTGAGAAACCCGAAAAGATAGAGGTATTATTGAGTGCCAATATACTGAAGAATGCCATGGGAGTAGGAATCCCCGGTACAGGTATGGTGGGGCTTCCTATCGCTGTTGCCTTGGGCGTGTTAATCGGCAAATCAGACTACCAGTTGGAAGTCTTGAGAGACTGCACGCCGGAAGCAGTGGCGCAAGGCAAACAGTTTATCGCAGAAAAGCGAATCTGTATCTCTTTAAAGGAAGATATTGAAGAGAAGCTATACATTGAGGTGATTTGTAAGGCTGGCGGTAAAACTGCCAAAGCCGTCATTGCCGGCGGACACACTACCTTTATATATATAGCCAAAGACGAGAAAGTCTTGCTCGACAAACAGCATACTGCCAGTACAGAGGAAGAAGATTCTTCTCTTGAACTGAGCCTGCGCAAGGTTTATGACTTTGCCCTGACAGCCCCCTTGGATGAAATCCGTTTCATTCTCGACACTGCCCGCCTGAACAAAGCGGCTGCCGAACAAGCCTTTAAAGGCAACTACGGACATTCTTTAGGAAAAATGCTTCGTGGTACGTATGAACATAAGGTGATGGGCGACAGTGTATTTTCGCGTATCCTTTCTTATACTTCAGCCGCTTGTGACGCCCGCATGGCGGGAGCCATGATTCCGGTCATGAGCAACTCCGGCAGCGGTAATCAAGGCATATCTGCCACATTACCCGTCGTAGTCTTTGCTGAAGAAAACAATAAGAGCGAAGAAGAACTTATCCGCGCCCTAATGTTGAGCCATCTCACGGTCATCTATATTAAACAAAGTTTGGGGCGCTTGTCTGCCTTGTGCGGTTGTGTAGTAGCTGCCACTGGTTCCAGTTGCGGAATCACCTGGCTGATGGGCGGAAGCTACGACCAGGTAACCTTTGCCGTTCAAAATATGATTGCCAACCTGACGGGAATGATTTGTGACGGTGCGAAACCGAGTTGTGCCCTGAAAGTGACTACCGGAGTTTCGACAGCCGTATTGTCAGCTATGATGGCTATGGAAAACCGTTGTGTGACTTCCGTAGAAGGAATTATTGATGAGGATGTAGACCAGAGTATCCGCAATCTGACAAGAATCGGCTCGCAGGCCATGAACGAAACGGATAAAATGGTGCTTGATATTATGACGCACAAAGGATGCTGAATAAGAAACAGGCAAATTAAGGAACAAGTGAATTAAAGAACCGACAAATAAAAAATGGATAATGAAACCGGAAAGTTCATTATCCATTTTATTTTTATTAGCCGCTGTTATCAACAGCCCTATTTCTTAATTAGTGGCAGTGTCCGCCTTCGCAACCGCAATCGTCACCGCATTCGTGGTCACCGCATCCACCACCGCAACTGTCGCATCCGCAACCGCATCCGCCTTCGCCGCTCATCATTTTCACCAATTCCTGGATTTCTTCGTTCGTAGCAGGACGGCTTTCAAGCACTTCACCTTCAAAGATAAGGTCGGCGCCTGCCAACGGGTGGTTAAGGTCGACTACTACCACGTCCGGTTTGATTTCCACTACGCTTGCGTTCACGCGCTGGCCGTCACTGGTCATCAAAGGAACGATATTGCCTTCTTTGATGCGTTCGCTATCGAACTTGCCGTCAATTTCGAAAATATTCTTAGGAAGGTCAATCACGTGTTGTTCGTCATATTGACCATATGCTTTATCTGCTGCGATGGTAAACTCAAATTTATCACCTTTAGAAAGAGCAGTCACTTGATTCTCGAAATCTTCGAGTGTTGTTCCTAATCCTGAAATGAATTGAAAAGGGTGTTCTGCTTTTGCTTCCTCGAACAACTCTTTTTCACCATCTTCCATTGTATATAGTTTGTATGCAACGGTAATGTACTTGTTTTCTACTGTTTCCATCTGATATTTTATATTTCTAAATTAATAAATCCCGGCAAACGGGCTGGCAAAGATACGAATTATTTGCTTGTACACCGGCATAGGGAATGTAAATTTCAGATTATTAAGTGCTTTTGTCAGAAAGCTTTGTTGGGACACATACTTGTATAATAGTTGTAAATTCAACCTTTAAGTGATAAAATAGAGAAATAATACCACTCTTATCTTACAATTATTAGCTTTTAAGTGATTTTTTTCTTCGATTTGTTTGGAGATAATAAAAAAGCCCTTACCTTTGCAGCACAAAAATAAAGGAAAAGAAGATATGAATATGTCACATACATCTATTAACCTAGCAGTCCTGCATATTATTCGCGTCGTGGTGGTGCCATCAAGAGCGTGAGAAAGGTTTTTGTGTTGTATGTATTCGTACCATAAAGATAGAATTTGGAGCCTTTCTCACTGATGTGAGAGAGGCTCTTTAATTAAAAGACAGATTGAAATGAAAAAGCAACTACGCAGTTCGTTTAGTACACAAGGCCGTCGGATGGCGGGAGCCCGCGCGTTATGGGCAGCCAACGGCATGAAGAAAGAACAGATGGGCAAGCCCATTATCGCTATCGTCAATTCGTTCACGCAGTTTGTGCCGGGACATGTGCACCTGCATGAAATCGGTCAGTTGGTGAAAGCTGAGATTGAAAAGCTGGGATGCTTCGCTGCGGAATTCAATACAATCGCCATCGACGACGGCATCGCCATGGGGCACGATGGAATGCTTTACTCGCTTCCTTCGCGCGACATCATTGCCGATAGTGTAGAATATATGGTCAACGCACATAAGGCGGACGCGATGGTGTGTATCAGCAACTGCGATAAGATCACTCCGGGAATGTTGATGGCATCCATGCGCCTGAATATCCCTACCGTATTTGTATCGGGCGGACCGATGGAAGCGGGAGAGTGGAACGGCCAGCACCTCGACTTGATTGACGCCATGATTAAATCCGCCGACCGGAGCGTAAGTGACGAAGAAGTGGCCAATATCGAGCAGAACGCCTGTCCTACCTGCGGATGTTGTTCCGGCATGTTCACCGCCAACTCCATGAACTGCCTGAATGAAGCTATCGGACTGGCTCTTCCCGGAAACGGAACCATCGTAGCTACTCACGAAAATCGTACGCAACTCTTCAAAGACGCTGCCAAGCTGATTGTAGAGAATGCAATGAAATATTATAATGAGGGAGACGAAAGTGTACTCCCTCGCAGCATCGCTACCCGCGAGGCCTTCCTGAATGCAATGACACTCGATATCGCGATGGGCGGTTCCACCAATACGGTGCTTCATCTGCTGGCTATTGCCCACGAAGCGGAAGTGGATTTCAAGATGGACGATATTGACATGCTTTCCCGCAAAACTCCCTGCCTCTGCAAGGTAGCTCCGAATACACAGAAATACCATATCCAAGATGTAAACCGTGCCGGTGGTATTATCGCTATTATGCACGAACTGGCAAAAGCCGGACTTGTTGATACGTCTGTTCGCCGCGTAGACGGAATGTCCCTGGCGGAAGCTATCAACGAAAACTCAATCACCAGCCCGAATGTCAGCGAGAAAGCCATCAAGAAATATTCGAGCGCAGCCGCCAACAAATTCAACCTTGTACTCGGCTCACAGGGCATGTACTATAAGGAATTGGACAAAGATCGTGCGGCCGGATGCATCCGCGACCTGGAACACGCTTACAGCAGGGACGGCGGACTGGCAGTGCTGAAAGGCAACATCGCCCAAGATGGTTGTGTAGTAAAGACAGCAGGCGTAGACGAAAGTATTTGGAAGTTTACCGGCCCTGCCAAAGTTTTTGATTCGCAAGAAGCAGCTTGTGAAGGCATCCTCGGCGGTCGAGTCGTCAGTGGCGACGTCGTCGTCATCACGCACGAAGGTCCGAAGGGTGGTCCGGGTATGCAGGAAATGCTTTATCCTACCTCTTATATAAAATCCCGCCATCTCGGGAAAGAATGTGCCTTGATTACCGACGGACGTTTCAGCGGTGGAACTTCCGGCTTGAGTATCGGACATATTTCGCCCGAAGCGGCAGCAGGGGGTAATATCGGAAAGATTGTTGATGGAGATATTATTGAAATCGATATTCCCGCCCGGACGATTAACGTGCGATTAACGGATGAAGAACTGGCTGCCCGCCCGATGGCACCTGTCACTCGCGACCGTTACGTGCCGAAGAGTCTGAAGGCATATGCCAGCATGGTCAGTTCCGCCGATAAGGGAGCAGTGAGAATAATCGATTGATACACATCTTTCAATATCAAAAAGAATGAGTAAAGACTTAATAACAGGTGCAGAGGCGTTGATGCGCTCCTTGGAACATCAGGGAGTAAACACCATCTTCGGATACCCCGGTGGTTCTATCATGCCGGTGTTTGATGCCTTATTTGACCATAAGGATACATTGAACCACATCTTGGTTCGTCACGAACAGGGAGCTGCCCATGCGGCACAAGGTTATGCCCGCGTATCGGGTGAAGTAGGTGTTTGTCTGGTTACAAGCGGCCCCGGTGCTACCAATACGATTACAGGTATTGCGGACGCAATGATAGACAGTACGCCTATCGTGGTGATTGCCGGACAGGTAGGAACTGCTTTCCTCGGAACGGATGCGTTTCAGGAAGTCGATTTGGTAGGTATCACGCAGCCAATCGCTAAATGGAGTTATCAGATTCGTCGGGCGGAAGATGTAGCCTGGGCTGTAGCGCGTGCGTTCTATATTGCCCGTAGTGGTCGTCCTGGCCCGGTAGTGCTGGATTTTGCCAAGAATGCGCAAGTGGAGAAAACGAAATACGAACCGACGAAACTGGACTTTATCCGCAGCTACGTCCCCGTGCCCGATACGGACGAGGACGCTGTAAAAGCGGCTGCCGAACTGATAAATAATGCCGAACGTCCGCTTGTACTGGTGGGACAGGGCGTTGAGTTGGGCAATGCGCAAAGCGAATTGCGTGCTTTCATCGAAAAGGCGGACATGCCTGCGGGTTGCACATTGCTCGGTCTTTCGGCTTTGCCGACGGAACACCCGTTGAATAAGGGGATGTTGGGGATGCACGGCAACTTGGGGCCGAACATCAACACCAACAAATGCGATGTCCTGATTGCTGTCGGCATGCGTTTCGATGATCGTGTGACAGGCAACCTCGCTACCTATGCCAAACAGGCAAAAGTAATCCACTTCGACATTGACCCTGCGGAAGTAAACAAGAATGTGAAAGTAGATGTGGCCGTCTTGGGAGACTGCAAGCATACATTGGCATCAGTAACGGAACTTCTGAAGAAGAACACCCATACTGAATGGATAGACAGTTTCAAGGAATATGAGAAAGTTGAAGAAGAGAAAGTAATACGCCCCGAACTTCATCCTGCCACGGATTCTCTGAGCATGGGCGAAGTGGCACGTGCAGTAAGTGACGCAACCCGCCACGAAGCTGTCCTGGTGACGGACGTAGGTCAAAACCAAATGATTTCCGCACGCTACTTTAAATATACGAAAGAACGCAGCATCATCACTTCCGGCGGACTCGGAACCATGGGCTTCGGTCTTCCTGCCGCTATCGGTGCAACTTTCGGCGCACCGGAACGTACCGTATGCGCATTTATGGGCGATGGCGGACTCCAGATGAATATCCAGGAGTTGGGAACTATCATGGAACGGAAAGCTCCGGTGAAAATTATCTGCTTGAACAACAACTTCCTCGGCAATGTACGCCAATGGCAAGCCATGTTCTTCAACCGCCGCTATTCATTTACGCCGATGTTGAACCCGGACTACATGAAAATAGCTTCGGCCTATGACATTCCTTCCAAACGTGTCTTCACCCGGGAAGAACTGAAGGAAGCCATCGAGGAAATGCTGGCTACGGACGGCCCGTTCCTGCTTGAAGCCTGCGTGGTGGAAGAGGGCAATGTCTTGCCGATGACTCCCCCGGGTGGCTCGGTAAATCAAATGTTGTTGGAGTGCTAATAATTGGAGAGCTAATAAAAAGAAGCGTATGGAAAAGACATTATATACCATCATCGTTCATTCGGAGAATATCGCCGGATTGCTGAATCAGGTAACGGCCGTATTTACCCGCCGGCAGATTAATATCGAAAGCCTGAATGTATCTGCGTCTTCAATCAAAGGCGTACATAAATATACCATCACCGCATGGACTGATAAAGATACGATAGAAAAAGTAGTGAAGCAGATTGAAAAGAAGATTGACGTCATCCAGGCGCACTACTTCACAGAAGATGAAATCTACTTCCATGAGATTGCATTATATAAGGTGTCTACTCCCGAATTTCAGGAGACACCGGAGGCATCCAAGGTGATACGTAGATACAACGCCCGTGTGGTAGAGGTGAATCCCGTATTTTCCATTGTCGAAAAGAACGGCATGAGTGAGGATATAACTTCGCTCTACGGTGAACTGAAGGCTTTGAATTGTGTTTTGCAATTTGTCCGTTCGGGACGTGTAGCTATCACTACCAGTTGTTTTGAACGGGTGAACGAGTTTCTCGACGGACGGGAAGCCAGCTATAACCAAAGTAAAAACCTGCAAGAATAATGAGTGAATCAAATAAAATAGGAACTTACAAGTTTGTGGCAGAACCCTTTCACGTGGACTTCAACGGACGTCTGACAATGGGAGTACTGGGCAACCATCTGCTGAATTGCGCGGGTTTCCATGCCAGCGACCGCGGTTTTGGTATCGCAACGCTCAACGAGGACAACTACACCTGGGTACTTTCCCGACTGGCTATCGAACTGGACGAAATGCCCTACCAATACGAGGACTTCTCGGTTCAGACGTGGGTGGAAAATGTATATCGCCTGTTCACTGACCGTAACTTTGCTGTTATCAATAAAGATGGCAAGAAGATAGGTTACGCCCGTTCGGTATGGGCTATGATTAACCTGAACACCCGCAAGCCTGCCGACCTCCTGACGCTGCATGGCGGCAGCATCGTAGACTATGTATGCGATGAACCCTGCCCGATAGAAAAGCCTTCACGTATCAAGGTGACCAGCGACCAGCCATTGGCTACGCTAACGGCAAAATATAGCGACATTGACATCAACGGTCATGTGAATAGCATCCGTTACATAGAACACATCCTCGATTTGTTCCCGATAGAGCTGTACAAGACCAAGCGTATCCGCCGTTTTGAAATGGCGTATGTGGCGGAAAGTTATTTCGGAGACGAACTTTCGTTCTTCTGTGACGAAGTCAATGATAACGAATTCCATGTCGAAGTGAAGAAGAACGGCGGCGAAGTAGTCTGCCGCTCGAAAGTAGTATTTGAATAACTCGAAAGTAGTATTTGAATAAATAGAATATAAAATCAATTAATAACGGATGGCGTAAGCCATCAAAACTAAAAACAAAAAAAAGAAAATGGCACAGTTGAATTTTGGCGGAACTGTTGAAACAGTAGTAATCCGTGACGAATTTCCATTAGAAAAAGCTCGTGAAGTATTGAAGAATGAAACAATTGCAGTAATCGGCTATGGCGTACAGGGCCCCGGACAGGCACTGAACCTGCGTGATAACGGTTTCAATGTAATCGTTGGACAGCGTGAAGGAAAAACATACGATAAGGCAGTAGCAGACGGATGGGTTCCGGGTGAAACGTTGTTCGGAATCGAAGAAGCTTGCGAGAAAGGTACTATCGTTATGTGCCTGTTGTCTGACGCGGCAGTAATGTCTGTATGGCCTACTATCAAGCCTTACCTGACTGCCGGAAAAGCTCTTTATTTCTCTCACGGTTTTGCTATCACCTGGAACGACCGTACAGGCGTAGTTCCTCCTGCTGATATCGACGTTATCATGGTTGCTCCTAAAGGTTCGGGTACTTCTTTGCGTACCATGTTTCTTGAAGGCCGTGGCTTGAACTCTTCTTACGCTATCTATCAGGATGCTACGGGCAAGGCTTACGAAAGACAATCGCACTGGGTATCGGTATCGGTTCAGGCTATCTGTTTGAAACTACTTTCCAACGTGAAGCTACTTCTGATCTGACAGGCGAACGCGGTTCATTGATGGGGCTATTCAGGGGCTGTTGTTGGCACAGTATGAAGTATTGCGTGAAAACGGTCATTCTCCTTCCGAAGCTTTCAACGAAACTGTAGAAGAGCTGACTCAGTCATTGATGCCGCTTTTCGCAAAGAACGGTATGGATTGGATGTATGCAAACTGCTCTACTACTGCCCAACGTGGTGCTCTCGACTGGATGGGACCTTTCCACGACGCTATCAAGCCGGTAGTTGAAAAGTTGTACCACAGCGTTAAGACTGGTAACGAAGCTCAGATTTCTATCGACAGCAACTCTAAAGTGGATTATCGTGAGAAACTGGAAGAAGAACTGAAAGCATTGCGCGAAAGCGAAATGTGGCAGACTGCTGTTACAGTACGCAAACTTCGTCCGGAAAACAACTAAAGTGGTTATAATATACAAGTATCAAAGGGAAGTTTTATAACTTCCCTTTTTTAAAAGGTTTAAAATGGTATTTTCAACTGGAGTATAAGTCATATATGTTTGTTTTATAAAAAAATAATATTGATATCTTGAGCAAGATATGCAAGTTTATTATTATCTTTGTGGCATCAAACTAAAACAAATAACTTTATGAGAAGTATTTCATTTATTCCCAAAGTATTGACTATCCTGGCTATACTTGCTTTTGGTAGTTATGCGTTAACAAGTTGTGTCGATAAGGATACAGATTATTCTCGTCCTGATGATGGAGTAACTCCCAACTCTTTTACTTTTAAAACAACGCAGGAGGTGCAAATAAATGTAAGTTATGAAATTCCTGCCAAAGATTATCAAGTTAAATTTGAGGTTTATTTCGAAAATCCAATGATGAAAGATCAGGATGGCCAGATTGTGAAGCGCAAAGACGTGGAATCAAAATTGACCAGAATGACCGATGGAAACGGTAAATATACCGGTAAAGACATTATTCCGGGCTATTTACTCAGTGACGGTGAAGAAGTCTATATCTATACTTCTTATGTCGGAGTTCCTGCATTGCATAAAACAACGGTGCAGGGCAATAGCATTCAGGCTAATATAAATTGGGATACGATGTATGATTTTGATTCTGCATCTCAAAAGACACGTGCAGTAAATGATTTCTTTGTTCCGGACGAATTTTGTACATTAGGTGATTGGGATAAGAAAGGACGTCCTGATTATTTGGATAGTGAAGGAGAACTTGAATTGTCTACTTCACTTTTAAAAGCGATAAATAAAACAGTTCCTGAAGATGGTTATTGTAAGCCAGAATATCGTCAGACTGCTGATTTTGAGATTAAAGAACCCGCAAATGTGAAGGTGCGTTTTATCGGTGGAACAAGTGCGGCTTCCAGTGCTTTTGGATATTATTGTTATATAGAAGACACTGATGAAGCAATAAAAAAAGCAAAGAAATGTATCGTGTTTCCTAACACAAAGACAGGCCAGGGGATAAAAGGAGGCGAATGTGTACAACTACATTATATTGACGAAAACGGTGTCGATCGAGGTCCTGGCTTTCCGGAGGGTGTTAAGATTGGCTGGTTTATTAGTAACGATGCTTTCAGAAATGGAAATATAAATGAAGGGAAGGCATTTTTTATTCAAAGAAAACGGATTTGAACAAGGATAAGCGTACTCATACTGCCGCATTTAAAATTGGTGAATTTATAGTTCTTTCTTTTGAAGACTGGACTAATCATGATTATAATGATGTCATGTTTAATATTTGGTCTGACCCGATAGAGGCTATTGATACTCCGGAAATACCGGATGTGACACCTCCCGATGGACCGGAAGACGATTTTTCTGTTGCCTACGAAATGACTTATAAAGGAATTTTGGCATTTGAGGATAATTGGCCTTTTAAAGGTGATTATGATTTAAATGATGTGGTTGTGAAGTATCGTTCTTTGTTAAGCTATAATACAAAGAATCAGTTACTTTCCACAAAAGATACATTTACTGCATTGTGGTCGGGAGCTTCTTATATGAATAGCTTTATGTATCAGATGAATACGGAACGCTCAAATGTAGAATGTACTGTAAACGATGAAGCATATTCAATGGATAAGGATTTATCTCTTGCGACTATCCCGGTATTTGAAGATATGAAAGATGCGACCGGAAATAATACGAAAACCACTACGGTAGCTATCTCTAATAAATTCAAGACACCGATTGACCACGAAGTTTTTGGAGTGGCTCCATATAATCCGTTTATCAGTGTGTTTAAAATAACAAATTATAATCGTACAGAAGTGCATCTGGTCAATAATAAACCGACAGAGAAAGCTGATAAAGCTTTATTCCATACAAAAGACGATTTATCCGATTTGAATAAGGGAGTCTACTATGTGTCGGGTTCTAAATATCCGTTTGCAATTCATCTTGCTGATGCCGAGGAGTATTCGACAATAGAACGGGAAGCTATTGACAAAACATTCCCGGGATTTGTTTCTTGGGTTGAATCTAATGGAGCAAAAAATAAAGACTGGTACTTAAAATAATAAATATTGTTTGTTTTGTTTGTGTTAATAAAGAGTTTTGTTTCGTGAGAAAGTGAGCTTTTTGAAAAGAAAAGAGGATTAATAAGTTAATCCTCTTTTTTGATGAATAACATCAACCTTCTGTAAAAAGGATGCTTGGTCAGAGTGGTTGCATCTCCCAGTATGACGAGCTTCATTCGTGCCCGAGTGATAGCCACGTTCATTCTTCGCAGGTCGTTCAGAAATCCTATCTGCCCTTCCTCATTGGCGCGGACAAGACTGATGAAAATGACATCCCGCTCCTGCCCTTGAAAGCCATCTACCGTATTCACGGTGATGAGGCTGCGGAAAGGGCGCAGGAAACTGCTTCCTTTGATTTTGCTTCTCAGATATTGCACCTGTGCCTTATAAGGTGAAATCAGCCCGAAATCAATCCGCTCTTCCAATATCCGTTCCTTGCCGATTCGGTTGATATACGCTTCCAGTTCCTGTAAGAGTAGGTTTGCTTCCTCTTTGTTGATACGTCCGAAACTCTCGCCCACAAACTCTTCGTGGAAATCCATTTCCGAGGTATCTATCCAATTCATCGGTGTATCGAAATCGAGGATTCCCCGGTAACGCACTTCGGGAGCAGCTTCCAGTTCACCGTGGTAGAACCAGTCGGAAGGGAACTGCATGATGGCTTCGTGCATTCTGTATTGCACTTTCAGCAATGAGACGGCCGACGGTTTTTGTTGGACTACCTTTTCCATTAATGTGCGTTCCAGTCCGCCGCGGGCAGCTTCTATACATTTAATAGTAGGCGGTAGCTGACAGTGGTCTCCGGCAAGAATAACCCGGTCGGCTTTGCGGATGGCAATCCAGCAGGCAGCTTCGAGTGCCTGGGCGGCTTCGTCTATAAATAAGGTGGGAAACCGCCGTCCGTTGAGCAGGCGATGGTTGCTGCTCACCAAAGTAGAAGCAATCACGCGAGCACTGTCGAAAAGGTCGGCATTGATGAGTATCTCCAGTTCCGTGGCTCGGTCACGCAGGTGGCTCATGCGGTTGCGCATACCTTCCCGTTCGGCGTAGCTTCCCCGGCGCATCCGGCCGTTCATTTCGCGGATAGACTTACGGATGCCCCATAACTCAGGATAAGCCGGATGACTCTCGAACCGTCGTTCGTAAGTGGAAGATAACATTTTGTCGTTTACCCGCGTGGATTGCCGATGCGGAGCACCGCCACACCCCGGTCTACCAGTTTCTCGCAAATCCAGTCGACGGCGGTATTACTTTGCGCGCAGACAAGCACTTGCGGCTCCCGGTGCAGCGTTTCATAAATGGCTTCGACAAGCGTCGTCGTCTTTCCGGTTCCCGGCGGACCGTGGACAATGGAGACGTCACGTGTGCAGAGCACCTTGTTGACAGCCGTTTCCTGCGTACTGTTCAGCCACGGGAAGCGTACCGGATATAGCTCACGAAATCCGGGCTTTTGCGTTCCGAGCAGCGTGTCGCGCAGTTCTGCCAATCGGTTGCCTTTGGCACGGATTACATCTTCCAACGCTTCGAACATAGCCCGATAAGACGTCTCGTCGAAATAAAGTTGTACGCCAAGCAGTATATTGGGAGTTTGCAGCTCCGCCAAAGCCCCCGCTCCGGGCAGCACGACCACCATTCGCTCTTCATCCGCGTAACTGACGGTAGCGACGAAGTTCATGTACTTCATTTTCCCCTCAAGCGACTGATGGAAAAAGCAGACGGGACGCCCGAACTCAAAAGAGTGCTCTATTTCTTTATTTTCGGTACGTGTAATATCTATTACAAGCTGATTCAGAGAATTGTAGTAACTTCGACCGGGAGAGACGGGATGCCAGCACAGACCGCGTTTCACTTTCCGGGCAATACCCATCGTTTCGGTCTGCCGCTTGAATTCCTCTTTCTCGTATTCGTACTCCATCCGTAGAAGGAGCTGTTGTTGCTGAAGGTCGGCTGTCGGACTTTTCGGATTATTATTCATAATAGAGGCAAAGGTAACAAATCTTCTCCCTGGGTCGAAAAAATATTTCATTTTGTTAAACATTACTCGAACGATGTTCGTTATTTTAATAGATAGACTAAAAAAATAAAAAGCGATATGGTATATGATGTGACTATGTTGGAAGCCTTCTACGCTGCTTATAAAGGAAAGCTGGAACACGTGCGGGCTGTATTGAAACGTCCTTTGACGTTGGCCGAGAAAATCTTGTATGCTCATCTTTATGATGTGGCTGATGTGAAAGACTACAAACGGGGAGAGGACTATGTGAATTTCCGCCCTGACCGGGTGGCAATGCAGGACGCTACCGCCCAAATGGCTCTGCTTCAATTCATGAACTCCGGCAAAGATCGGGCGGCCGTGCCTTCAACGGTGCACTGCGACCACTTGATACAAGCCTACAAAGGAGCGAAGGAAGACATCGCCACGGCGCGAATGACTAACGAAGAAGTGTACGACTTTCTTCGCGATGTATCTTCCCGCTACGGTATCGGCTTTTGGAAACCGGGAGCCGGCATTATCCACCAGGTGGTACTCGAAAACTATGCATTTCCCGGCGGAATGATGGTGGGAACGGATTCTCACACCCCCAATGCGGGCGGTCTGGGCATGGTGGCTATCGGTGTCGGTGGCGCGGATGCCGTGGACGTGATGACAGGCATGGAATGGGAACTGAAAATGCCGAAGATAATCGGTGTTCGTCTGACCGGAAAACTGAACGGCTGGGCATCTCCGAAAGATGTCATCTTGAAACTCGCCGGCATCCTCACCGTGAAGGGCGGAACGAATGCCATCATTGAATATTTCGGTTCTGGCACCGAATCTCTTTCCGCCACCGGAAAGGCAACCATCTGTAATATGGGTGCCGAGGTAGGGGCTACCACCTCGCTTTTCCCGTTCGACAGGCGCATGGCTACCTATTTGAGGGCTACCGGAAGGGAATGTGTAGTCGATTGGGCAGAATCCGTTGGCGCCGACCTGCGGGCGGACGAAGTAGTGACGGATGAGCCTGCGAAATATTACGACCGTGTCATCGAAATCGACCTGTCGGAACTCGAACCTTATATCAACGGTCCTTTCACGCCGGACGCCGCCACTCCTATCTCTGAATTTGCGGAGAAAGTGTTGTTGAACGGTTATCCCCGCAAGATGGAAGTCGGGCTTATCGGTTCGTGCACCAACTCTTCTTATCAGGATTTGAGCCGTGCCGCTTCTCTGGCCAAACAAGTTGCCGAAAAGAACCTGAGTGTAGCTGCCCCTCTGATTGTGAATCCGGGTTCGGAACAGATTCGCGCCACTGCCGAGAGGGATGGAATGATTGGTGCTTTTGAACAGATAGGAGCTACTATCATGGCGAACGCCTGCGGACCGTGTATCGGCCAGTGGAAACGTGAGACGGACGACCCGACACGGAAGAACTCCATCGTTACCTCTTTCAACCGTAACTTTGCGAAACGTGCTGACGGCAATCCCAACACCTACGCTTTCGTCGCTTCTCCCGAACTGACTATGGCGCTGACTATCGCGGGTGACTTGTGCTTCAATCCTTTGAAAGACAGACTCGTGAACCACGACGGCGAAAAGGTGAAACTGGCGGAACCTGTCGGGGACGAACTTCCTTTGAAGGGTTTTGCGCAAGGAAACGAGGGCTATATCGCTCCGCATGGAGCGAGAACGGAAATCAAGGTGAAACCGGACTCCCAACGTCTCCAGTTGCTGACTCCTTTCCCGGCTTGGGACGGTCAGGACTTGTTGAATATGCCGTTGTTAATCAAAGCGCAAGGTAAATGCACTACCGACCATATTTCTATGGCGGGACCGTGGCTTCGTTTCCGCGGACATTTGGAGAATATCTCCGACAATATGCTGATGGGAGCTGTCAATGCTTTCAACGGAGAAACGAACAAGGTTTGGAACCGTTCGACAAATACATACGGAACAGTATCCGGCACGGCGAAGATGTACAAGTCCCAGGGGATTCCCTCTATCGTTGTTGCCGAAGAGAATTACGGTGAAGGCTCCAGCCGCGAGCATGCCGCTATGGAACCGCGTTTTCTGAATGTCCGTGTGATTCTCGCCAAGAGTTTCGCCCGTATTCATGAAACGAACTTGAAGAAACAAGGAATGCTTGCCCTGACATTTGTCGATAAGGCCGATTACGATAGGATTCGTGAGCACGACGTCCTTTCCGTACTTGGGTTGGTGCACTTTGCGCCGGGACGGAACCTGACCGTCGTCCTTCATCACGATGACGGGACGAAAGAGAGTTTTGAAGTGCAACATACATACAATGAACAGCAGATTGCCTGGTTTCGCGCCGGTTCTGCCTTAAACGCAAGATAACTAAACGCCAGATAAAAAGATGAGCAAAATAACCATGAAAGCAGATGGTACGCTGCTGGTGCCCGATGTACCTATCGTACCTTATATTACCGGAGACGGAGTGGGAGCCGAAGTGACTCCTTCCATGCAGGCTGTGGTGGACGCGGCCGTTCGGAAAGCTTACGGCGGCAAGCGTCGCATCGAATGGAAAGAAGTGCTGGCGGGCGAACGTGCCTTCAACGAGACAGGTTCGTGGTTACCGGACGAAACGATGAAAACCTTTCAGGAATATCTGGTAGGTATCAAAGGCCCGTTGACAACTCCTGTCGGGGCGGCATCCGTTCGCTGAATGTAGCCTTGCGGCAGACACTCGATTTATATGTATGCCTTCGCCCCGTCCGCTGGTATCAGGGAGTACAGTCGCCGGTGAAAGCTCCCGAGAAAGTGAATATGTGCGTGTTCCGCGAAAATACGGAAGATATTTATGCAGGAATCGAGTGGGAAGCAAGCACTCCGGAAGCTGAGAAGTTCTACAAATTCCTGAAAGACGAAATGGGCGTGACAAAAGTCCGTTTTCCGGAAACGTCCTCTTTCGGTGTGAAACCCGTATCAAAGGAAGGTACAGAACGTCTTGTACGTGCCGCCTGCCAGTATGCACTCGACCATCATCTTCCTTCCGTGACATTGGTACACAAGGGAAATATCATGAAATTCACCGAAGGTGGTTTCAAAAAATGGGGGTATGAATTGGCACAGCGCGAATTTGGAGATGCCTTGGCAGATGGAAGACTGGTGATAAAGGATTGCATTGCCGACGCTTTCCTGCAAAACACGCTCCTAATTCCCGAAGAATACTCCGTGATAGCGACTTTGAACCTGAATGGCGACTACGTTTCCGACCAACTGGCGGCTATGGTAGGCGGCATCGGCATCGCTCCGGGAGCGAACATCAACTACAATACAGGTCACGCCATCTTTGAAGCTACTCACGGAACTGCTCCGAACATCGCGGGAAAAGATGTGGTGAACCCTTGCTCCATCATTCTTTCGGCAGTGATGATGCTCGAGTATTTTGACTGGAAAGAAGCGGCAACTCTGATTGAAAAAGCCTTGGAACAAAGTTTCCTGGAAGCCCGCGCTACACATGATTTGGCTCGTTTTATGCCGAATGGAACCTCTCTTCCGACTTCCGCCTTCACACGCGAAATAGTGGAACGGATTGAAAAATAACAGCAACGAATAAATACCAAGAAAGATGAAGAAAGAATATTTGATTTACAAGCTCTCCGAAGATATGAAGGAAGCTACCCGGATTGACAATGAATTGTTCCCCAAGTTTGACGTGAAGCGCGGACTGCGTAATGAAGACGGTACAGGTGTATTGGTCGGTTTGACTAAAATCGGTAATGTGGTAGGTTACGAGCGTATTCCGGGCGGCGGATTGAAACCCATACCGGGCAAATTGTTCTATCGCGGCTATGACGTGGAAGATATCTCGCACGCCATCATCAAGGAGAAACGTTTCGGTTTTGAAGAAGTGGCTTACCTGTTGCTCTCCGGTCGTCTGCCGGACAAGGAAGAACTGCTTTCTTTCCGTGAACTGATTAACGACAATATGCCGTTGGAACAGAAGACAAAAATGAATATTATCGAACTGGAAGGCAATAATATCATGAATATCCTTTCGCGCAGCGTACTCGAAATGTACCGTTTCGACGCGAATGCGGACGACACCTCGCGTGACAACCTGATGCGCCAGAGTATTGATCTTATCTCGAAATTCCCGACCATCATTGCTTATGCTTATAACATGCTTCGCCATGCCACTTTCGGACGTTCTCTGCATATCCGCCACCCGCAGGAAAAGCTGTCTATTGCCGAAAACTTCCTGTATATGCTGAAAAAGGACTACACCGAACTGGATGCCCGCACCCTCGACCTGTTGTTGATTCTTCAGGCAGAGCACGGTGGTGGTAACAACTCAACCTTCACCGTCCGCGTCACTTCCTCCACCGGAACGGATACTTATTCGGCCATCGCCGCAGGTATCGGTTCACTGAAAGGCCCGCTCCATGGTGGCGCGAATATCCAGGTTGCCGATATGTTCCAGCACTTGAAAGAAAACATCAAGGACTGGACTAGCGTAGACGAAATAGATACTTATTTCACTCGTATGCTTAACAAGGAAGTGTACAACAAGACTGGGCTCATCTACGGTATTGGTCATGCCGTCTACACCATTTCCGACCCTCGTGCACTCTTGTTGAAAGAACTTGCCCGTGACCTTGCCCGCGAGAAAGGCAGAGAGAGCGAATTTGCTTTCCTCGAACTGTTGGAAGAACGTGCTATCGCTACTTTCGGCCGTGTCAAGAACAACGGAAAGACCGTCTCCAGCAACATCGACTTCTACTCGGGTTTCGTCTATGAAATGATTGGGCTACCTCAGGAGATTTTCACCCTCTGTTCGCAATGGCACGTATTGTAGGCTGGTGTGCGCACCGCAATGAAGAACTGACTTTCGACGGCAAGCGTATCATCCGTCCCGCTTACAAGAATGTTCTTGATGATTTGGCTTATATTCCGATTAAGAAACGCTGATAAGGAAAAATCCTTTTATTGAATATATTGTAGAGTACTCCCCGAATGTATATTCCGGAAATTTCCGGAATATACATTCGGGGAGTACTTATTCAAGACAATTTTTTAACATTTAACGGTTGCAATGTCGTTTGCATTTGATGTAGTGCAGTTATGAGTAGAAAGGGTGTTTTCCATACAATGAATGGCGTTTTAACTCGCTGAAACTTATTAAAGAAAACTGTTCATATATAATGGAGTTTTTAATTTAAGAAGTTTTGTGCTGTAAATTGTCCTATTTTTGTTACTTTTGCATATCGCAAAAGAATTTCTATATGATTACGACTGCTTTTAATCTGTTTTTGGGCATAATGAGCCTGATAGCTTTATTTGTTTTTATTGCCCTTTACTTTGTGAAAGCTGGATACGGCATTTTTCGTACGGCATCGTGGGGAGCGGCTATATCCAACAAATTAGCCTGGGTGCTGATGGAAGCTCCCGTCTTTCTAGTGATGTGTGCCATGTGGATATATTCCGACCGCCGTTTTGAACCGGTGATATTGACTTTCTTCTTGTTTTTCCAGATACATTATTTTCAGCGCGCCTTCATTTTTCCTTTGTTGCTGACCGGAAAAAGCAAAATGCCGCTGGCAATCATGTCGATGGGAATTCTTTTTAACCTGCTGAATGGCTATATGCAAGGCGAATGGATATTCTATTTGGCTCCCGAAACGATGTATCAGCCCGAATGGTTTACGTCTCCATGGTTTATTGTAGGTACATTGTTGTTTTTCACAGGCATGCTGGTAAACTGGCATTCGGACTATGTCATCCGCCACTTGCGCAAACCGGGAGATACAGGGCATTATCTGCCGCAAAAAGGAATGTACCGCTATGTCACGTCCGCCAATTATTTCGGTGAAATAATAGAATGGGCGGGCTGGGCAATACTCACTTGCTCTCTCTCCGGATTTGTCTTTCTTTGGTGGACGATTGCTAATCTTGTTCCGCGCGCCCACGCGCTTTGGTGTCGTTATCGCGAAGAATTCGGTGACGCGGTGGGAGAGAAGAAACGGGTGTTCCCTTTTCTTTATTAGGAATGAATTATTAATAATGAATGTTTTCGTAAATTAAATAAGACTTGAATAAATTTCAATTACTATGAAATCCAAACTTTTTACTCCGGTCACTTTTGGTCCTTTAACGCTGCGGAACCGGACAATTCGTTCGGCAGCCTTCGAGAGTATGTGTCCGGGGAACAATCCTTCACAAATGTTATTGGATTACCACCGCTCGGTAGCTGCGGGCGGGGTAGGTATGACGACAGTGGCTTATGCTGCTGTGACACAAAGCGGACTTTCTTTCGACCGTCAGTTATGGCTGCGTCCGTCTATCATCCCGCGTTTACATGAATTGACGAAAGCAGTGCATGACGAAGGTGCTGCAGTAGGCATACAGATAGGGCATTGCGGGAATATGTCCCATAAGAATATTTGTGGTGTCACCCCTGTATCCGCTTCTTCGGGATTCAATCTTTATTCTCCTACATTTGTTCGCGGATTGAAAAAAGAAGAGTTGCCGGAACTGGCACAAGCTTATGGAAATGCAGTCAACTTGGCACGGGAAGCCGGATTCGACGCTGTTGAGGTGCATGCTGGACATGGCTATCTGATTAGTCAGTTTCTGTCTCCTTACACAAATCATCGGAAAGACGAATTCGGTGGCTCGCTGGAGAACCGGATGCGGTTTATGGAACTGGTGATGGAAGAAGTAATGAAAGCGGCAGGCAGCGATATGGCTGTTTTTGTCAAAATGAATATGCGTGACGGCTTCAAAGGTGGAATGGAAATAGAAGAATCCATACAAGTGGCGAAACGTTTGTTGGAACTTGGTGCCCATGGCTTGGTGTTAAGCGGTGGTTTTGTAAGCAAGGCACCGATGTATGTGATGCGGGGGGCGATGCCTGTCCGTTCAATGTCTTACTACATGGACTGCTGGTGGCTGAAGTACGGAGTGCGGATATTCGGGAAGTGGATGATTCCGTCCGTGCCTTTCAAAGAAGCGTATTTCCTCGAAGATGCGTTGAAATTCCGTGAAGCCCTTCCGGGCGCTCCGTTGATTTATGTCGGCGGTCTTGTCTCCCGTCCGAAAATAGACGAAGTGCTGGATGCAGGCTTTGATGCTGTGCAGATGGCTCGCGCTTTACTCAACGAACCGGGATTCGTCAACCGGATGGCGCAGGAAGAGCAGGCGCGTTGCAACTGCGGGCACAGTAATTATTGCATAGGACGTATGTATACGATAGAGATGGCTTGCCATCAACATTTGAAAGAACCACTACCTTCCTGCTTGCAGAAGGAGATCGAAAAACTTGAAAAGTAATGAATGAAGTGAAATGGGCAATCATCACCGGAGCTGATGGCGGTATGGGTACAGAAATAACCCGTGCTGTGGCCAAAGCTGGTTATCGGGTAATAATGGCTTGTTATAACCACCGGAAGGCGGAGACTGTCCGGCAACGGCTAATTGAAGAAACGGGAAATCCGAATTTGGAAGTGATAGCGGTTGATTTATCTTCCATGAAATCTGTCGTTTCGTTTGCCGGGCAGATTTTAGAACGCAACCTTCCTGTCTCCCTATTGATGAACAATGCCGGAACAATGGAAACGGGATTTTCTATTACGAGCGACGGGTTTGAACGGACGGTCAGCGTAAATTACGTGGCTCCTTACTTGTTGACGCGTAAATTAATCCCGGCTATGGTGCGTGGAGCACGTATCGTAAATATGGTTTCGTGCACGTATGCAATCGGGAGACTCGATTTTCCTGATTTCCTGCATAGGGGAAAGCAGGGGCAGTTCTGGAGAATACCTGTTTACAGCAATACGAAATTGGCTTTATTACTGTTTACTTTCGAACTTGCCGAACAACTTCGCGAGAAAGGAATCACTGTCAATGCCGCTGATCCGGGAATCGTCTCTACCGATATCATCACGATGCACAAGTGGTTCGACCCCTTGACGGATATCTTTTTCCGTCCTTTTATCCGTAAGCCCGCGAAAGGGGCTTCTACGGCAATTGGGCTGTTGTTGGACGAGAAGGAAGCTGGTGTGACGGGACAACTCTATGTCAATAATCATCGGAAAATCTTATCTGACAAATACATAAACCATGTGCAGAGAGAGCAGTTGTGGGAAATAACGGAGCGTTCGTTAGCGCAATGGTTTGAGTAGAAAGAAGAAACGGCGGATAATCTGTTTTCCAGTTATCCACCGTTTCTTTTTTATGGTTGAATGAAACCTCTTTCTCTTAGATTGAAAGTTCTTTCAGTACATTCACAAGATCTCTCTTTATCGGCTTGTCGTTTTTGATAGCTTTGCTGAACGGTACATAAACGATTTCGTCATGTTCGATACCAATCATTACGTTACGCTGGTCTTCCATAATCGCGTCAATAGCTGCCGCACCCAGGCGGCTTGCCAAAATACGGTCATGAGCAGTAGGGCTACCGCCACGCTGCAAGTGTCCGAGGATGGTCACACGCACATCATATTGAGGATATTCGTTTTTGACACGTTCCGCATAATGCATGGCGCCACCTGTCAGTTCGCTTTCGGCTACCAGCACGATACTGCTATTCTTTGATTTGCGGAACCCGTTTTTGATAAATTCTTCCAGTTGGTCGACTTCCGTGCTGAACTCAGGAATAATAGCAGCTTCGGCTCCCGAAGCAATTGCTCCGTTCAGCGCGAGGAAACCGGCATCACGTCCCATTACTTCCACAAAGAACAAACGTTCGTGCGAAGTGGCTGTGTCGCGAATCTTATCTACTGCGTCCAAAATCGTATTCAGTGCTGTGTCGTAACCGATAGTTGTATCTGTTCCGTAAAGGTCATTGTCAATTGTTCCCGGCAGTCCAATACATGGGACATCGAATTCTTGCGCGAAGATGCGAGCACCTGTCAACGAACCGTCACCACCGATGATGACCAGGGCGTCAATGCCTTCTTTCTTCATGTTATCGTAAGCAAGTTGGCGTCCTTCAGGAGTGGTGAACTCCTTGCAGCGGGCTGTTTTCAGAATAGTTCCCCCCAGTTGGATGATGTTACTTACGTTTTGGCTTTTGAATTCTTTGATTTCGCCTGTCACCAGACCTTTGTAGCCTCTATATATACCTTTAACTTGTAGTCCGTTATAGATAGCCGCACGTGTCACTGCACGTATAGCTGCGTTCATTCCCGGCGCATCACCGCCGGAAGTTAAAATTCCGATACACTTTACTGTTCCCATAACACAATCTTTTCATTAATTAGTTTGACGTGGCAAATGTACAATAAAAAGTTGAAAGCAATGTTTATGAAGTTTTTTTTCGCATGACGAAAACATTAAAAATGTTCAAATAGCTGTTCTTTGCTTTCTTTTTATTCTTATCTGTTTCTCTGCTGTTATTCTTTTATGAAATAGGCAGTTGTTTTTATATAAGTGCCTGAATGTGACTGTATATCTTTTCCATCAGCCATTTAGGAGTTGAAGTAGCCCCGCACACACCAATTGATTGTACGTTTTGGAGCAAAGAAACGTCTATCTCCTTTTCGTTGTCTATTAAATGTGAATTAGGATTCACTTTCAGACACTCTTCAAACAACATCTTTCCGTTCGAACTCTTTTTCCCGCTGACGAAAAATATCAAATCATGCGTAGCCGCAAACTCCCTGAGCTTGGGCATGCGGTTGGCAACCTGGCGGCAAATCGTGTCGTAATACTCGAAAGTCGCGTCCGGTGAGATATGCTTTTTAATGTATTCTACAATTTCCTGGAATTCGTCGAGCGACTTGGTTGTCTGCGAGAAAAGCCGGATATTCTTGCTTAAATCCAGTTTCTTCGCTTCCTCGGCTTTTTCGATGACAATCGCTTTTCCGTCTGTCTGTCCCACTAGGCCCAACACTTCTGCGTGACCGGTTTTGCCGTATATGACAATTTGTTTTTCTTGATTTCCGTCTTGTAGAAACTCTTGCTTGATACGTTTTTGCAAACGTAATACTACCGGGCAGGTAGCATCTATTATCTCTATATTATTTTCGCGGGCAATCATGTAAGTTTCAGGTGGTTCCCCGTGTGCTCTGAGCAGAACCTTGGCGTTTCGCAACTGCTTGAACTCTTCACGGTTGATGGTAATTAATCCCATCGTTTTCAGCCTGTCCACTTCCCGGCTATTGTGCACTATATCTCCAAGACAATAAAGCGTTTCTCCTTTTGCCAACTCTTCTTCTGCTTTGTGGATGGCAGTCACTACCCCGAAACAGAAACCCGAATCCTCATCTATCTCTACTTTAATCATATAGAAAGCTACTTATACCATATTGAATAATATCACTTATATTATAAAGAATATCCTTCAAGCCATGAAGGGAAGCTATTTGCCTACCTTGTTAAAGTTCTCGAACAACCATTCTTTCTGCTGCTCGATTGTCAAATTCGTATTATCTAGCAAGAGAGCATCTTTGGCTTTGCGCAGCGGGCTTACATCGCGATTTTGGTCAATGTAATCCCGTTGCTTCACATTCTCCAATATTTCGTCGAAACTGGCCTCCTGGCCTTTTGCTTTCAACTCTTCATAACGGCGCTGTGCGCGGATTTCCGGTGTAGCGGTAACGAATATCTTCAATTCTGCATTCGGAAAAACGGTAGTCCCGATGTCTCTGCCGTCCATCACGATTCCTTTTTCCTTCCCCATTGCCTGCTGTTGAGCTACCATTGCCTCACGTACAAAGTTGAGCGCACTGATAGGGCTAACCTTCGATGAAACTTCCATCGTACGGATTTTGTTTTCCACATTCATGCCGTTGAGGTAGGTGTCCGGACGCCCTGTTTCCGGATTCAAGCGGAAAGAAATATGAATATTCTTGATTTCATTTCTCAGTTTTTCGACATCGATAACATCACCGTTGAAAATCCCGTTCTCTATACCATATAAAGTGACCGCACGATACATGGCTCCGCTGTCAATGTAAATGTATCCTATTTCACGGGCAAGATCCTTGGCCATGGTGCTTTTTCCGCAAGAGGAAAAACCGTCGACTGCTATTACTATCTTTTTCATATTCAGCTCATCTAATTTGTCCGCCAAAGATACGTTTATTTTTAAAGACAGACCGAACGTTCGGTCTAAAAAAGAGTGAAGTAAGTACGAAAGAATTAAAAAAGTTAAAAAGCCGGATAAAAAGACAGGAAGAAACAGGCGGTTAACTGAAAATGTACTATATTTGCCCAAAGACACATAGGAAGACACTTTTTTTTATTAATCATTATATTAATTATTTTTATGGAAGTTAAAAAATCACCCAAAGCAGACCTGGAAGGCAAGAAGTCTACATGGTTGCTCGTTGGTTACGTGGTAGTGTTAGCTTTCATGTTCGTGGCGTTCGAATGGACCCAGCGTGACGTGAAAATTGATACAAGCCAGGCAGTAGCTGACGTTGTGTTTGAAGAGGAAATCATTCCTATTACCGAGACCCCCGAACAACAAGCTCCACCACCACCCGAAGCTCCGAAAGTGGCTGAATTATTGGAGATTGTCGACGATAAAGCCGAAATTGATGAAACAACAACCATTATCAATGAAGATAATGCTGCTCCGGTAGAGGTAAAATACGTACCGGTACAGGTTGTTGAAGAAGAGCCGGAAGAACAAACGATCTTCGAAGTTGTAGAAAATATGCCGGACTTCCCGGGCGGACAGGCAGCTTTGATGCAGTATCTGGCTAAGAATATTAAATACCCGACTATAGCACAGGAAAACGGAACTCAAGGACGTGTTATCGTACAGTTCGTTGTTAACAAGGACGGTAGTATCGTAGATGCGAAAGTTGTACGTAGCGTTGACCCGTATTTGGATAAAGAAGCCCTCCGTGTGATAAATACCATGCCGAAGTGGAAACCTGGTATGCAGCGCGGTAAACCGGTACGTGTTAAATTTACAGTTCCTGTAATGTTCAGGCTGCAGTAATTTGTAATACAATAATTTAAGAGGCTGCCGTAAGCAGCCTCTTTTTCATTCATTAATATTTTTCATCCATCATGTTCACAGCTTCTCAATTACTTGATAAAATAAACAGTCATATTTCTGAAATTCAGTTTACCGGACACCGGAAGGGCTCTATGAACCGATTGAGTATATCCTTTCTCTAGGGGGGAAGCGGATACGTCCTGTATTAATGTTGATGGCGTATAATCTGTATCGTGAGGATGTCGCATCTATCTACGATCCTGCTATTGCTATCGAGGTTTACCATAACCATACATTACTGCATGATGACTTGATGGACCGTTCGGAGGTACGCAGAGGGAAACCGACTGTGCACAAAGTTTGGAATGATAATACTGCCGTGCTTTCGGGCGATGCTATGTTGATTTTGGCATTTCGGTACATGACAGCGTGTCCAGCGGAATATTTGAAAGAAGTGATGGAACTGTTCAGTCTGACCACACTTGAAATTTGTGAAGGACAGCAACTGGATATGGAATTTGAATCTCGCTGTGATGTCACAGAAGATGAATATATCGAAATGATTCGTCTGAAAACAGCCGTATTGCTGGCAGGTAGTCTTAAAATCGGTGCTATTTTGGCAGGAGCAACTGCTGAAGATGCCGAGAACCTGTATAATTTCGGAATGCAGATAGGAATCGCATTCCAGTTGCAGGATGATTTGTTGGACGTTTATGGAGATCCGGAAGTGTTCGGGAAGAAGATAGGCGGTGACATTCTTTGCAACAAAAAAACGTATATGCTTATCAAAGCGCTGAACCGTGCGGACGAAAAGCAAAAAGAAGAACTGGACTGTTGGCTGAATGCTGAAACTTATCAGCCTGCTGAGAAAATAGCAGCAGTGACGGAACTGTATAATCAACTGGATATTCGTAATGTCTGCGAAAACAAGATGCGCGAGTATTATACACTTGCCATGGAAAGTCTTTCGGCAGTAGCAGTGGCAGAGGATCGAAAAAAAGAATTAAAGAACTTGGTGAAATTATTGATGTATCGTGAAATGTAGCTAAGCTCTTGAAAATATGCCATACAGACGACTACCAAATACAGACCAGGCGAGAGTTCGGGCGCTGAAAATAGCGGTTGAAAAGGGAGAACTGTATAATGTACGTGACCTGGCAATTACGCTGAAGACATTGTTCGAAGCACGTAATTTTCTGCAAAGGTTTGAAGCGGCGCAGATTTATTATACACAATGCTATGATAATCAGTCGCGGGCGAGCAGGAAACATCAGGCAAATGTGAAAACCGCCCGACTGTATATTTCTCATTTCATCCAGGTGCTCAACTTGGCTGTGCTCCGTGATGAAATAAAAGTGGCACATAAAGAATTGTACGGTCTGCCTAATGCTAGTACGGTACCGGATTTGCTGAGTGAAGCCGCATTGGTGGAGTGGGGGAAAAAGATTATTGAAGGTGAACAGCGGAGGACATCTCAGGGTGGTATACCTATTTATAATCCTACTATTGCACGTGTGAAAGTGCATTACGATATCTTTCTAGATAGCTATGAGCGGCAGAAGAATTATCAGGCATTGACAAGTCGGAGCCTTGACGAACTGGCTTCCATGCGCGACCGTGCCGATGAATTAATATTGGATATTTGGAATCAGGTTGAAGCTAAATATCAGGACATCACTCCCAATGAGGTCAGACTGGAAAAATGCCGTGATTACGGTCTGGTATATTACTATCGTTCCAGTGAAAAAGTAAAAGAAAAAAACGAAATATCATGCTGATAGATACTCACTCTCATCTCTTTTTAGAAGAATTTTCCGAAGATTTGCCACAAGTAATTGAACGTGCACGTGAAGCCGGTGTTTCATATATTTTTATGCCGAATATTGATAGTACGACGATTAATCCGATGTTATCTGTATGTGCTGGCTATCCGGGCTATTGTTTCCCGATGATTGGGCTGCATCCCACTTCTGTTAATGAAACATATGAACAGGAATTGGCCGTTGTGCATGAGCAGTTGGCGGGAACCAATCGGTATGTTGCTATTGGTTAAATCGGTCTTGATCTTTACTGGGATAAGACCTTTTTGAAAGAACAACTGTTGGTCTTTCAAAGGCAGATTGAGTGGGCGCTCGAATATCGGTTGCCGATTGTTATTCATTCAAGGGATGCGTTCGAGTATATATATAAGGTAATGGAATCCTATAAAAACACTCCGCTCACCGGTATTTTCATAGTTTTACCGGGACAGTGGAAGAAGCCGAGAAATTACTGGAATTCGAAGGATTTATGTTGGGAGTTAACGGTGTAGTTACTTTTAAGAAATCTGCTCTGCCGGAGACACTGCTGACAGTTCCTTTGGAACGTATTGTGCTCGAAACCGACTCTCCCTATTTAACTCCGGTTCCGAACCGTGGCAAGCGAAATGAAAGCGCGAATGTGAAGGATACTCTTGCAAAAGTAGCGGAAATTTATCGAATGCCCTTTGAATACGTGTCTCAGGTCACTTCAGAAAATGCACTAAAAGTGTTTGGAATCCGCAAATAAGGTTCGAAAGGTTTTAAATTATATTAATTTGCAGTATTTATTCAAGATAAAAAGGGAGAATGCTTCAAGAAAAGAAAAAAGGATACATTTGTAGCTGAAAATGCGGAAAACTCATAAGGAGAGATGCTCGAGTGGTTGAAGAGGCACGCCTGGAAAGCGTGTATACGCCTAAAGCGTATCCGGGGTTCGAATCCCCGTCTCTCCGCAGAATTGAAAACAGGACGAGAAGTAAAAACAATAATAATAATCAATTAATTAATCTTAAAAATTAGACACACAATGAAAAAGTTATTCGCAATTGTTGCTGTGATTGGTGCCTTTACATTTGGCTCTATTCAACTTGCTCAGGCTCAAGACGCTCCTGCAGCAGAACAAACTGAACAACAAGCTGTTGCTCCCGCTGCTGAGGCTACTGCTGCTACTCCTGCTGCAGAAGAAGGTGGTATTCACAAGGAATTGAAAGTTAAATTCATTGAAGGTACTGCATCTTTTATGAGTTTGGTAGCTATCGCTTTGGTGATCGGTTTGGCTTTCTGTATCGAACGTATCATCTATTTGAGCTTGGCTGAAATCAACACAAAGAAATTTATGGCATCTATTGAGGCCGCTTTGGAAAAAGGTGATGTTGAAGCTGCTAAAGATATTGCTCGTAACACGAGAGGTCCGGTTGCTTCTATCTACTACCAAGGTTTGATGAGAATTGACCAGGGTATCGATGTTGTTGAAAAATCAGTTGTATCTTACGGTGGTGTACAGGCCGGTTACCTTGAAAAAGGATGTTCTTGGATTACACTGTTTATCGCAATGGCTCCGTCACTCGGATTCTTGGGTACTGTAATTGGTATGGTGCAGGCGTTCGACAAAATCCAACAGGTAGGTGATATCTCTCCAACGGTTGTTGCTGGTGGTATGAAAGTTGCCTTGATTACAACTATCTTCGGTTTGATCGTTGCTTTGATTCTTCAGGTATTCTACAACTATGTACTTGCTAAGATTGAAGCTCTGACTAGCGAAATGGAAGATTCTTCTATCTCTTTGTTAGACATGGTAATCAAATATAACTTGAAATACAAAAAATAATTCGAAGATGAGTAAGTTAACATATAGAATATCGTATTATACTTTGTATGCGATGTTTGCTGTCATCCTCATTGTACTGGGACTTTTCTACCTTGGTGGTGATGCTCAGGGTGCGGATGTTGTCGTAGGAGTAGATCCTGAAATGTGGCAACCGGCACATACTAATACTTTGCTGATGCTCATTTATGCATTGTTTGGTTTGGCTGTTGCTGCTACTGTTATTGCTGCTATATTCCAATTTGGAGCAGCCTTGAAAGATAATCCGGCAAATGCTATCAAATCTTTACTTGGTTTGGTTCTTTTAGTTGTTGTTTTAGTTGTTGCTTGGTCTATGGGTGGACGGAACACCAATGCAGATTCCAGGTTATAGCGGTACGGACAACGTTCCTTTCTGGCTGAAACTGACTGATATGTTCCTTTATTCTATTTACATCCTGTTGTTTGTAACAGTTGTTGCAATCATCGTGAGTGGCATAAAGAAGAAAATTATCCTAATCAATTGAGTAATTCTCAATTAAATAAGTAATAACAATGGCAAGAAGGAAAAAAGAAAAGTTCCTGATATTAACTCAAGTTCTACGGCGGATATCGCTTTCTTGTTGCTGATCTTCTTCTTGATTACGACATCAATGGATACGGACCGTGGTTTGGCAAGACTTTTGCCGCCGCCACCCGAAGATCAAGACCAACAGAATACGGATAAGATCAAAGAACGTAACGTATTGCAGGTATACTTGAATAAAGATGATGCTTTGATGTGCGGTAATGATTATATCGGTGTTGATCAGTTGAGAGAGAAAGCTAAAGAATTTATTGCTAACGTTGCTAACGCAGAACATATGCCTGAAAAAACACAAAAGAATGTAGAATTCTTTGGCACATATCTGGTTAATGACAAGCACGTAATTTCTTTGCAGAATGACCGTGGATCTTCTTATCAGGCTTATATCAGCGTGCAGAACGAATTGGTGGCTGCATACAATGAATTGAGAGACGAGTTGGCTGAACAGAAATTTGGAGTAAAATACGCAGAACTGAGCGATGAACAGCAAAAAGCGATTCGTGAAATTTATCCGCAACGAATTTCTGAAGCAGAACCTAAAAAATACGGAGAAAAAAAGAAGTAAGTAATGGGAAAATTTAATAAGACTGGTAAACGTGAAATGCCGGCATTGAATACTTCTTCGTTGCCTGACCTTATCTTTACCTTGTTGTTCTTCTTTATGATTGTAACAACAATGCGTGAGGTAACGTTAAAGGTACAGTTTACACTTCCGCAAGGTACTGAACTCGAAAAACTGGAGAAGAAATCGCTGGTAACATTCATCTATGTAGGAGAACCTACGCAGGAATATCGCGCAAAAATGGGTACTGAAAGTCGTATTCAGCTCAACGACAGCTATGCTGAAGTTGGTGAAGTACAGGACTTCATTTTTCAGGAACGTGCTAGTATGAGTGAGGGAGATGCGGCTAAAATGACTGTATCTCTGAAAGTAGACCAAAAGACAAAGATGGGTATTATTACTGACGTAAAAAATGCTCTTAGAAAATCTTATGCTTTGAAGATTAACTATTCTGCTACAAAACGTGGCGAGAAGTAATTAGTTAATTTAATAATAATAAAGAGAGGGCTTCCAAATTATTGGAAGCCCTCTCTTTATTATTATTTTCACTATTCTTTTACTTCATCAGTGTCTTTTACTTGTTTTTTGCTCCTTTTATTCTTTTACTCCGTAAACGGCTGTATGAAGCTTATGCTTTATTTCTTCATAATTTTCTCCGGTTCAAGATTGCCATGTACCATTAAATACATAGGCAAAGAGTCATCTCCCGGTTTATATGGCGGCTGATAATAGTCTTCATTCCACAGAACGAAACCTTGTCGTTGGTAGAATCCGATACGGCGTTTTGCCATATCTTCTATCGGACGTTCTACTTCAAGTACAATCGGCAGTTTTAAGTAATTGCACAAGTATTCAAGTGTGCGTTTTCCGTATCCTCCATTTCGTAAGGCAGGGTTGGTGGCGAAGTGTTCTATATAGTAGTAACTGTCGAAGTCCCAATAGGTGATAAAGCCGATTGGCAGGTCATCATCAAAGATGATGTTATTATGAAAGTTACCCATACGGTCGGTGTATTCGCGTAGTTGGTTCAACTCGCGGTATTCTTCTGGTGGAAATGCATCTATAAGCAGTTCTTCCATAAACTTGTAATGCTGGAAATCCGATGTGGTAATCGGTTGGAATCTAATCATACGGTTTGGCTTTTAAAATTTATAGTCATATAATTTTTAAGGAATATAAAATTCGATTATCCGGCGGATGGCACGTTGGCAAACCGGGCAAAATTCCGGATATCCGTTAGTTTTCATACGGCAATCATAGGCGGGGCGGTAAATACCTTTGGCAGAATAACCGGCTCCCTCGTACACTCCAACCGGATATTTCTTCTTTTCAGCAGTAGGAGTTGGTATTGGAGTGCTTGCCGGGAGCATATTCTCCCATTTGGAAGCAAAGTTCACTCGTGTAGAAATGTTCTGTTCCCACGGTTCGATATCCAGTGGGTAAGTATCTGTCATTGTATCATCCTCATAGAAATATTCGTCGGCTAATCCGGCGAAGCTGTGCCCGAATTCGTGAACTACTACCGGCTTGAACATCGGATGATGAGCGGTAGTCAAGGTGTAAGAGTTATAGATTCCACCACCACCGTATACATCAGTATTGGCGAGAATAATAATATGCTCGTAAGGGAGACCGGCTAGAGCGTTATGGATTGATTTCACCCGGCTGGTAGTCAGATAACGATCCGAATAGAAAGTGTCGAAGTGGGAGTGAACAGCCGTTTGTTTCCATTGGTTTTCGCGGGGGACACTTACACCGCTATCCGTAGACGGACTGGCAACGGCAATAATATTGAATTTGTCTTTCATAGAACGAAATGGTTCGTGTGAAAAAGACTTTCACAGGCGTTTTGTGCATCCTGGTAGAATAGCTCCATTTCCTTTTCCGTGTATCCTTCAGCAAGAATAGCGACGTCTATACAATTCTTCTCATTACCACTTTGAAGCATATAACGGTGTGGAGTGATGTGTGACACACCACGTTTATGAATCAGAATATCGTTCGGGCGGACAATATGTTTGTAGCTGGCCATTAGTTCCCTGCGTGGAGAATATAAAGTAATTTCCACTTCGACCGCTTGTTTGGGATAAGGGAGAAGAAAAGTGTTTTCGAATCCTTTTGCTGTTTCTTTGGCTTCATCCGTAGTCAGCCATTCTTGAAATAGAGAAGAGAAAGAAGTCTTATAAATACACTGTTTCGTGGCAAGGTCTTTCACGATGATTTGTCCGTTGCCTTCCAAAGGAAGTTCGGATAAATGGTGTTGTCGACCGGCCCAGGAAGGGAGCTGTGACAGTTCATCCAGGTAGATAGCTTGTTGCTTGGCATTTCCGGTAAAAATATAGTCCACTCGCAATGTTTTGTCTTGAAAATAATCGGCAAAGTTCTGTGCATAGCCTTCTGTAAAAGTTAAGAAGAATAGAACGATACAGCAAATTTGTTTCATATAAATGGTATATTTATGTTTTTTGCAAAGATACAAACTATTGTTGATTTATCTGCTTCGTATAAATAAAAGTAATAGATTATAGTATTTGTTGCCGGAAAATCGCTAACTTTGCACAAAAGATTCATAGATAAAAACAATTTGGTTTAAGAAATGGGACATCATCAATTAGATACTTTAGATGAACAAATACTGAAACTGATTGCAGGCAATGCCCGTATTCCTTTTTTGGAAGTGGCAAGAGCTTGTAATGTATCCGGTGCTGCAATTCATCAACGTATTCAGAAACTGACTAACTTGGGTATACTCAAAGGTTCGGAATATGTTATTGACCCCGAAAAAGTAGGATATGAGACTTGTGCTTATATCGGTATATATCTGAAAGATCCCGAATCATTTGATTCGGTGACAAAAGCCTTGGAGGCTATTCCTGAAGTAGTGGAATGTCATTTCACCACCGGAAAATACGACATGTTCATTAAGATTTATGCAAAGAATAACCACCACTTGTTGAGTATTATTCACGATAAGTTGCAACCGCTGGGGTTGGCGCGTACAGAAACGCTTATCTCCTTCCACGAAGCCATTAAGCGGCAGATGCCTATAATGGTCGATGTAGATGACGAAGATTAATCAATACTTTGTTCCGGACAGAAGGTAGATCTACTTTCTTACGTAATCGACAAAAGCATAGGGGCAGAGATGTTTCTCATCCGCAGGATGAGCATCTCTGTTTTTTTCTTGCCATATCTCAGGAGAAACTTCAGGAAAATAGACATCAGCTTCCGGGGCGGTACTGTCTATTTCTGTCAAGCAGAGTTCATCCGCAAGAGGAAGCGCTTGCCGATAAATGCTTGCCCCGCCGATTATATATACATGTTCGTTTTCCAGACAACTTTGCAGGGCGGCCTCGAGTGAAGGAAAAACTTCAGCGCCGGGACATTCAGTTGCCGGATTCGAAGACAGTACTACGTTTCTACGGTTGGGTAATGCACCTTTCGGAAGAGATTCGAAAGTTTTGCGTCCCATTATAATTGTATTTCCGGTAGTCAGCGACTTGAAGCGTTTCAAGTCGTTTGGCAACCAAAAAAGAAGTTTATTCTGAAAACCTATTGCCATATGCCGGTCAACGGCGGCGATAATTGATATTCTACTCATAGGATTACACGGCTACTACTCCGGCAATGTGCGGATGCGGATCGTAATTGATTAATTCAAAATCTTCAAATTTGAAATCGAAGATATTTTTTACATTCGGGTTGATTTTCATTTGCGGCAATGGGCGGGGTGCGCGCGACAGTTGCAGTTTTACCTGTTCTAAGTGATTCAGATAGATATGTGCATCACCGAAAGTATGGACAAAGTCACCGGCCTTCAATCCTGTCACTTGTGCCATCATTTGTAATAATAATGCGTAAGAAGCGATGTTGAAAGGAACACCGAGGAAAATATCGGCACTACGTTGGTAAAGTTGCAGGCTCAGCCGTCCGTCCGCCACATAAAACTGGAAGAACGCATGACAGGGTGGGAGATTCATGTTATTCAAGTCAGCCACGTTCCAGGCGCTTACGATGATGCGGCGTGAATCCGGATTATGTTTGATCGTTTCCACTACTTCGCTGATTTGGTCGATAAATCCACCGTTGTAATCAGGCCATGAGCGCCACTGGTAACCGTAGATGTGACCTAAGTCACCGTTCTCGTCAGCCCACTCATTCCATATACGTACTCCGTGTTCTTGTAGGTATTTCACGTTGGTGTCCCCTTGCAGAAACCAGAGCAGCTCATATATGATTGATTTTAAATGCAGTTTCTTCGTTGTCAGACAAGGAAAACCATCTTCGAGATTGAAGCGCATTTGATGACCGAAAACGCTGATGGTTCCCGTTCCGGTGCGGTCGCTTTTTTCCGTGCCTTCCGTTAACACACGGTTGAGTAAATCCAGGTATTGTTTCATACGTAAATAAATTATCAAATCATTGGTGAATTCATCACATGAGGAATTACACGTTTGCGCAAAATTACAAAAATGGGGTGAATAAATTCGCAAACCATCCGACGAACTTTTTCCAGGGTGAACGCTTTTTCCAAAATTCAGGTGTCAGTTGGGTACAGTGTTCGATGTCGTTGTGAAACATACTATTTAGTTCGGCAGTCGTTTTCTTGTCAAAAATGAAGGCATTCGTCTCGTAATCATATCGTAGGCTACGGCTGTTCAGGTTGGCGGTGCCGACCGTGCAGAACAAATCGTCTACCATCATAATTTTCGAGTGATGAAATCCGCCGTTGTACATATAGACGGTTGCCCCTCTTTTCATCAGTTTATGCAGTTTGTAGAGCGCCGCATCTGGTGTAAACGGAATATCAGAAGCGGAAGAAACCATTATTGTCACGTCTACCCCCCGGTCGATAGAGCGGTTCAGCGCTTTCTTAATGGAAGAAGTAGGCACGAAGTAAGGATTGACAATGTGCACATTCTTTTGTGCCGAATAGATACTCATCGCATACGCATGACTCAGCATACGGCTGTTCTTCTTCGGAGTACGGTCGACAATGGCAACCACGATATTAGTACTGTCCGTCTGCTCTTTATGCAGGGGAAAATAAACTTCTCCGCCTATATTCTGTTTAGTCTCCCTGTTCCAGATTGTGAGGAATATTTCCTGCAAGTCGTTGACCGCATCCCCTTCAATGCGCATATGCATATCCCGCCATGTTCCGATTTTTGGTAAACCGTTGATGTAATAATCGGCGATATTCATCCCGCCTGTATATGCCACTTTTCCGTCGATAACAGCAATTTTGCGATGGTCGCGGTGGGCGGCATGATTGATATAAGGGAAAGTAAACGGGTCGAATTTAACAATCTCGATGCCCCGTTCGCGTATTTTCTTGAGATGTCTCTTTTTTAGCGGTTTATTGTTCGACCAGTTTCCGAAAGCGTCAAACATAGCTCGTACTTCAACGCCTTCTTTCACTTTTTCGGCCAGCAGGTCGAATAAGGCATTGGCAATGGAGTCATTTCGGAAGTTGAAATATTCCAGATGAACATGGTGTTTAGCTTCCCGGATGGCTTCAAATAAATCGATAAACTTTTCCCGTCCGCTTTTTAGCAGTTTGACTTTATTATTATCAGATATAGGGATTCCCGACTCTTCTAGGAAATGCAATACGAGAGAATCACTCGTTACCCCGATAGAGTCCCGGGGATACGTCATCAAGCTGTCGATAACATCTGCCTGGGCACGTAATAAAGACAAGAAACAGAAATAAAATAAATATACGTAATTTCAAAACTCTTCTCTCTATTTTAGTTTACAGAGCAACAAATATACAACATCTATGTTTGGGCTTACTTGGAGTAAAGGGTAGATTTATTATTGTTTAACAGACAGGACAGTTAATAAGGATTTCTTGCTATGAAGAATAAAAAAGCCCGAAGATAAACAGACGTTCTCCGGGTTTGTAATTATATATGTTTCCAATAGCATTTACGCCATGGAAGCCACTTTACGGGTTGCCATGAATATCAGGACAACCGTTGCGATAATTATTGATTTCGGGTCAAGGCTTGTGGTGCCATGATTGAGCATACCGATGAACACATCCCTTATCGTTCCCCAAGTAGCTTCCAAACCGCCCAGCCAAACGAAAAGTACAGTTACTACCGCCATAATGAAAGCACTCCAGATACGTGCCAGCCGACGGCTTCGGTCGGGCAAGTGGTGCATGACACGGCGACTGAATCCGTTGTCTGCTATTTCCTGCTTGTTTTTCGAGAAGAAATCCCGCAAGAGCTTATCATTGTCTACTTCTGTCATAACCGTTTTGTTTTAAATACATTGCTAATTTATCTTTTCCACGCGACAGGTGGCTTTTCACCGTTCCTGCCGGTATTCCTATTATCCCCGCAATCTTGTCGATGCTTACATCTTCCATGTAGAACAACGTGATGCAGGTTCTTTCCACTTCTTTGAGCGTTTTGAGTGACTGGTAGACATCCATTTTCTGACCGACATTTTCTTGTTCGGTGCTGTTGATGGCGTCTATTTCCCTTGTATCCAACTCAGCCGTCTCTTTTCGGCTGCGAATATAATCATAAAAAACATTATAGGCAATACGATACAGCCACGTGGAGAAACTGGATAAGTTTCGGAAAGAAGCAATGTTCGTGTATGCTTTGATAAAGGTGTCTTGCGCCAGGTCATCACTCAATTCGCTGTCGCCGCAAGTCAGGTTCAGGAAGAACCGCCGTACAGCCGACTGGTACTTTCCCACTAACTGGTCGAAGGCCCTGGTGTTCTTGAACACCACGACCTGTGCGACTAGCGATATATCGTTGAGTTGACTCATTATTCTTCTTCGTTCTTTTCTTCATTCAGCCCGTTACCTTTCTCTTTGGAGCCGATATTGTGCATCCATGTATCGGATGTATCCAGATTTTGTTTCTGATTGTAACCTATAATCCATTGTCCGATACCCATGAATGTGACTAGAAGTCCGATAGCGCCAATTCCGAATTCACCTGTGATTGCCCAAAGGAAGATAAAAAGCCCGATACCGGTAAATGTATTTTTGATACCTTGTGAGCGTTGGTCGACAGGTTTGTTTTCACGGATAAAATCCGCCGGTAACGGTTGTCCTGCTGCAAGTGCCTGTTCGGCAAGGCGATAGCGTGCTTTCCGGTTCTTGTAACGGAAGAAGAATACGACAAATAGAATAAATACTGGTAACCCGAATACGGCGATTATACTGATAATAGTTACTAGAATGCCACCGCTAATGGCATTGCCGAATTTGTTGAATGGAAAATCGTCATCATCCGTATTTATGGTAAAACTGGCGTTACCATGACTTACGCTGCTTGAATCTGTATCAACTTCGGTAGAGTCAGCATCCGTAGTGTCCACACCAATCACTGTCACAGCAGTGTTGTTCGCATTCGCTTTACTGCCTTTTTTTACACTAACTTTTACGCTTCCAACGGAATCACGTATAATAGTCGTATTATTTTGGGCGATAGCCAATGTGCAAGTGGTCAATACAACCATCAAAGCAAGTAGAAAATTTTTCATATAAATGTTTTTTTTATTTGTTTCTTTGTCTGTTAGACGTAGTTAATATCCGAGAAAGTTGCAAAGAGACGAAATATTTTTGATATTTGCGCAAATTATTATACGAAAATGGATTTACCCGCTTCTTTCATAAAGTACACCCGCTCTTTATTGGGCGATGAAGAATACGACAAACTGGCTGTTGCTATCCAACAGGAACCTCCTGTCAGCATAAGGTTTAACAAGTTGAGAATGGATTCTCAACTTGTTCCCGTTCCTTGGGCATCCGAGGGCTTTTATCTTGATGAGCGTCTTACTTTTACGTTCGACCCGTTGTTTCATGCGGGGTGCTATTATGTTCAGGAAGCCTCTTCCATGTTTGTAGAGCAGGCGCTCCGGCAATATGTCACAGAGCCGGTGGTGATGTTGGATCTCTGTGCTGCCCCCGGTGGAAAATCGACTCATGCCCGCAGTGTACTTCCTGAAGGAAGTCTGTTGGTTGCCAATGAAGTCATCAGAAACCGTTCGCAGATTTTGGCGGAGAACCTGACAAAGTGGGGACATCCGGATGTAGTTGTTACGAACAATGATCCTGCTGATTTTTCGTCCTTGCCGTCTTTCTTTGACGTGATTCTGACCGACGTTCCTTGTTCCGGTGAAGGAATGTTCCGCAAAGATCCGGTAGCAGTTGAAGAGTGGAGTCCTGAAAATGTGGAAATATGCTGGCAACGGCAGCGAAGAATTATCGCAGATATCTGGCCTGCCTTGAAGCCCGGTGGAATTCTTATATATAGTACGTGTACCTATAATACAAGAGAAGATGAAGAAAACGTCCGTTGGATTCAGCAAGAATTTGGAGCCGAACCGCTAGTCCTGGACATTTCGGAAGACTGGAATATAACAGGAAATCTCTTATATAAGAAGTCTGATAACCCAGATAAGGGCGGGAATTCTGAACAAGTGGCTTCCGTCTACCATTTCTTCCCGCACAAAACCAAAGGCGAAGGCTTTTTCCTTGCTGCCCTTCGCAAACCGGAAACAGAAGCAGATACTATGCCAGCTTTTCTTTCTTCAAAAACAAGGCAGCAAAGAAAAAGGATAAGAAAGGCGGGGCAATCCCTTCAGTTGTCTCCAAAGAGCATCTGAATATAGTCAAGAGTTGGCTGAATGAAGAGAAATCCCACGGATATATAGTATCGGTAGAGGGAACCAAGATTCAAGCCTTTCCGCAACAATACGTTGAAGAACTGGCAGCTATGAAGCAAAGCCTGAAAATCGTATTGGCGGGAGTTGGCATAGGAGAGGTGAAAGGGAAGGATTTGATTCCCGACCACGCTTTGGCGATGAGTTCCGCGCTATTGCGGCAGGGAGCTTTGCAACCGAAGATATAACTTATGAACAAGCGATTGCCTATTTACGGAAAGAGGCCATTGCCTTGTCGGCAACAGCCCCTCGCGGTTATATTTTACTTACTTACCGGAATATCCCTCTCGGTTTCGTAAAGAACATCGGCAATCGTGCAAACAATCTTTATCCGCAAGAGTGGCGTATCCGTAGCGGATATTTGCCGGACGAGATAAAGACCTTATAGTTTACTTTTGTAAATTCGTGCCATTGCTTTCTTGGTACTGATTTTCCAGTTGCAGATAATTTTGATGGCTTTGATAAATCACGGATACCTCGACAAAGTATTCAATCATGCTGATTTGTCCGCCCGTTAAAGCCTGTCTTAGCAATGCCAGGTCTTGTTGGGACTGGAAAGTCTTGCTGTATTCTTCCATAGAAGTATGCAGCGCTTTAGCTCCCGATAAAGCTGTGCCAGTTCAGATTCCACCTGCAATGCGGCATTATCCTTTTGCAAGTCAATGTTAAGAGCCTGTGCTTTAGCGATTTTTACCTTATTCCGGTTTTCGAAAAGTGGGAAAGAGAAACCGACCACTACACCGTTGAACGGTACTCCCGTCTCTGTATTCCGTCGATAACCCAACTCCAGTTTCGGTAGCCACTGAGACTTGTTGACAGCAATCTGTTTGCGAGCAACCAGACTCTCGTTGCCAAGTGCCATCAACGTGCGGTCTGCGGACATCACCTCAGACTTCAAAATCTGATAATCAGAGGGGAAAGGCACAGCCGCATATTGATTCTCTTCGAAAACTACCGGAATATTTCCGTTCAACGTATTCAGTTCTTGCAACTTATTGCGAAGTGCCGTCTCGTTCAGAGACGCTTCTGTTTTCACGTTCAGCAGTTCCAGGTTAATCTTGTTCGTCTCGAGTGCATTCGCGTCTCCCGTTTGCAGACGTTTGGTGTACATCTTGGCAAGCTCTTCCGCATTGCGCAGACGCTCTTCCAGGATGTTTTTCTGCTGGCGGAGCATGATAATATCCAGGCAAAGTTCTTTTGCTTGCAATAATTTCTCTTGGCGGAAAACATCTGCCTGACTGTCATAAGCTCCGGCTTTCAATCGGTTCAGCTTATTGCGTGTTGCATATAAACTGGGGAAATCGAAGCTTTGTGAAACAACCAGCTCGCCAATTGTTTCACTCTTATCTTTCGCACCCCAAAGATGCGCATAAGAAAGTGTGGGGTCGGGCAAGTTATTCTCCGTTCGGGATTCCAATTTTTGCGAAGTAATAAGTTGGGCATTTGCCTGCAATTCCTTATTATTCGTTTCTATATTTTTTAATACCTGCTCTATGCTACTCTGAGCATGTGCACCGCCTGTCAGGGCGAAAAGTGCAGTAGCAGTAAAAGAACCTATGATAATAATTCGTTTCATACTTTTTCTTTTATTTGTTTTTTGGGGGAGTGCATCATCAGGTAAACAATCGGGACAATGAAACCGTTCAGGAATGTAGATGTTAAAAGTCCGCCCAGAATAACTTTAGCCATCGGGCTTTGAATCTCGTTTCCGGGCAGATCGCCACCTAGTGCAAGTGGAATCAGTGCCAGGGCAGAAGACAATGCAGTCATCAGAATCGGGTTCAGACGGTCGAGAGACCCCAGTATCACGCTGTCGTAGACATTCAGACTTTCCTCTTTTGCAGATGGTTGTAGTGGCTGATGAGCAACATACCGTTTCGGGTCGCAATACCGAACAGAGAGATAAAGCCGATGATAGCCGGAATGCTCACCTCTCCCGTGGTGATAACCAGTGCAAATACGCCGCCAATCAGTGCAAGCGGCAAGTTCAGCAAGATAACGCCGGATTCCTTCACGTTACGGAATTCATGGTAAAGCAGCAGGAAGATAACGACAATACTGATAAATGAAGTCAGTGCCAATGTCCGGCTGGCAGCCTGTTCGCTTTCAAACTGTCCGCCGTATTCGATGTGATACCCTTCGGGGAGCTGTACGGACGTGTCGATACGTTCCTGGATGTCGTTCACCACACTGCGTAAGTCACGGTCGGCCACGTTGGCGGAAATCACGATTTTACGTTTTACATTTTCGCGGTTGATAGTGTTCGGCCCCATGGACGAAACCACTTCCGCCACGTAGTTCAGAGGAACTTTGCGGCCGTCGTTGGTATCCACCATCAGATTGCGGATTTTCTCCATTTCATCTCGCGCGTCATCCTTCACCTTGACGATAAGGTCGAAACTCTTCCCCTTTTCGTAAACCTGTGAGATGACTTTTCCTGCGAGAGCTACGTTGACATACTCCGAAAATTCCGGCAAGGTGATTCCAAATTTGGCCAGCATTTCCCGTTTCGGCTGGATTTTCAACTGTGGACGTTCGATTTGCTGCTCCACGTTGAGGTCGGCGATGCCCGGAATATCCTCGATAGCCCCTTTATCTGGTTGCCGAGCGAGAACATCTTGTTCAGGTCGTCACCAAAAAGTTTGATAGCAATATTCGCCTTTGTACCGGACAACATAGCATCGATACGGTGACTGATAGGCTGGCCGATTTCTATATTCGCGCCGGTGATTGTACCCAACTTCTCGCGAACCTCGGCAACAAGCTCATTGCGCGGGCGATCTTTCAGTTCAAAAGGCGCCTCGATTTCCGACACGTTCACGCCAAGCGCATGCTCGTCCAATTCGGCACGCCCCGTTTTGCGGGCCACCGTCTGTATTTCGGGAATGGTGAGCAACAATTCCTCTGCGCGATGCCCCATTTTGTTGCTTTCTTCCAAAGAGATACCCGGCAGAGAACTGATATTGATAGTAAAAGAACCTTCGTTGAAAGAAGGCAAGAAACTGCGTCCGAGAGTAAAGAACACACCGAGAGCAATAACAAACAGTCCGATAGTACTACCCAAAGTCAACCGTTTGTGTGCCAGCACCCATGTAAGAGCTTTTCCGTAAATCCCTTTCATCCAACGTGCTACGAAAGATTCTTTCAGCTCCTTGTTCGTCTTGCCGCTGCCTAGTAGATATGAACAGAGCACCGGTGTCAGCGTGAGTGCAACTACCGTTGAAGCAAACAGTGCCACGATAAACGCAATGCCCAGTGGAACCAGCATACGTCCTTCCATTCCACTCAGGAAGAAAAGAGGAACAAAACTGACAACAATAATCAATGTCGAATTAAGGATAGGCATACGCACCTCTTTAGAGGCGTTAAACACCACTTCGAGCGTACTAAGCCGTTCGGCTTCCGGTTTTGGCGGTTTTCCGCAGCCGCTTGTACACATTCTCTACATCGACAATTGCGTCGTCCACCAGCGAACCGATGGCAATCGCCATACCGCCGAGACTCATCGTATTGATAGTCAGCCCCATGTAATGTAGCGTCAGAATAGAAACAAGCAGCGAGATAGGCAATGTCACCAACGAAATCACCGTTGTGCGCACATTCGCCAGGAACAGGAAAAGAACGATTACTACAAAAATACCACCTTCAAAAGCGACTTTTCACGTTGCCGATAGAGCTTTCGATAAAACGGCTCTGACGGAAGATATCGGTAGACACTTTCACGTCCGCAGGCAAATTCTTCTGAAGGTCTTTCAGCGAAGCTTCCAGTTTGTCTGTCAGTTCGAGCGTGCTGGTGGCAGGTTGTTTGGTAACAGTCATCAGTACGGCAGATTTTCCACGCTCTGAAGCAGTTCCCAGTTTCGGGGCTTTCGGTCCGATTTTCACATCGGCGATATCTTCCAGTGTCACAGGGAAAGTGTTCACCGTTTTCACGACAGCTTTGCCGAGCTCTTCTATTTTTGATGTGGAGAGTACGCCACGTACAATGTATTCATTTCCAAACTCGTATAGCACGCCACCGTTGGCATTGAGGTTCATATCCTGGGTGACAGTCATCACTTCGCCCATTGAAACGCCGTAGTGGCGCATCCGTTCCGGGTCTAGCTGAATTTGGTATTCTTTGATGTCTCCGCCCAGTACTGCCACCTGTGCTACACCACCGGTAGACAACAGGCGGGGACGAATCGTCCAGTCGGCAATCGTCCGGAGGTCGAGCATCGAGGTCGAGTCGGCAGTCAGACCGACGATAAGCATTTCACCGAGAATCGAAGACTGCGGGCCGAGAGTCGGCTTGCCGACGTTGGCAGGGAGAGATTCGCTGACTACTGCCAGTTTCTCGCTGACAATTTGACGGGCAAGGTAAATATCTGTTCCCCAGTCAAATTCTACCCATACAACAGAAAAACCGTTGGTGGAAGAGGAGCGTACGCGGCGTACACCGGTAGCACCGTTCACGGCTGTTTCGACAGGAAAGGTGACGAGTTGTTCCACTTCCTCGGCTGCCATGCCGTTGGCTTCGGTCATGATGACCACCGTAGGGGCATTGAGGTCGGGGAAAACGTCTACTTCCGTATGCATGGCAGTGTAAGTCCCCGCGATGAGCAGGAGAAGGGCCGCGCAGAGCACAACCAGGCGGTTGTGCAGGGAGTAATGTATGATTTTGTTAAGCATGATAATTCATCAATTGAGTGATACAAAATTGGATAGATGCACCGCAAGGAAATCCGGTTGCGGCACCTTGCCGCTTAGTGCTCGTGGCTGTGTGCAGGAATGGCGTTGCTGGCGCTTGCCAGGCGAACCTGATAAGCTCCCTCGGTCACTACACGGTCGCCCGGTTTTATTCCGGTCAGGATTTGCACGCTCTTGCCGTTGTCGGCACCTAGAGTGACTTCCTGCTTCTTGTATCCTTCCTCATCGAGTTGCAGATATACAAAGAATATTCCCTGCTCCTCGGTCAATGCTGTGCGGGGAAGGGAGAGCACATTTTCCAGTTGTGAAGAAAGCAGATAAACCTCTACGAACGAGCCGGCAATGATATCGCCTTTGTTGTCAAACTCGAAAGTCACGGGCACGTAGAAAGAATTGTCACCCGATGTCTTTCCGAAAGAAAGAAGTCGGCCGTTTAACGCACTCAACTCGTACACCATATTATTATAAGGTGTTTGGAAATTGGCGGAATTGATTGTACGGAGATACGGGTAATACTTTTCCGACACTTCGGCACGGAGGAACAGACGGCGGTTTTGCGTCACACTGACCAGCGGTTGTCCGATGGTCACATAGTCTCCCTCTTTCACAAGGATACTCTTCACGTAGCCGGCGATAGGTGCGGTGATATTCTGTCCGATTGCCGAATGATTCTTGGCAAGGGCTTCGTAACTGATGCGGGCATTTTCGTAATTCTGTTCCGCCTGTGCAAAATCCTTGTCGGATACGATTTTGTTGGCTATAAGTGCTTTCATACGTTCGTATTCTTTCTTCGAAACTTCGTAAGCGATGCGGGCACGCTGCACCGGGTCGCCGTCTGCGATGTTGTGCGAAGAAATGGTTACCAACGGAGTACCGCGTCCCACGCTCATGCCTTCCGTCACCTTTCCGCGGAAAGAGACAACACCTGCCACTGTGGCTACGGCTACGGATTCGTCACCTTGTGCAGCCAGTACCTGTCCGCTGGTTTTGATGACTTGCCGGAAAGGGGCGGGCTCTACGACGCTCACCTTTACTCCGGCGGCGTCAGCTTTCGCTTTCGGGAGAATAATCTCGTCGCTGTGGGCATCGGCGGCTTCGTTGTGGCCGTCGGTGGTACCCCCCTTGTGATTGTTTGCGGAACCGTGACTATGGTCGCCATTACATTCTCCTTCGTGATTGTGTCCGGCGCCTTCCGCCTTGTGATCATGCCCTTCCGCTTCGTGATTGTGTCCATCATGGTTGTGTGTGACGGTACTATGGTCATGTCCTTCATGGTCATGACTATGCACATTTTTGTTAGTGCAGGAGCCTAAGGCGAACAAGCCCAAGATTCCCATCAAAAAAATCTTCTTCATAAATGATATTTTCCTACTGAGTTTTACTGTTTTTTTTACGTTACAAAGATACGGTAATGCGGATGCAACAGATTTGCATTCACGTTTTTACGCAAAAACAGAGTAGGGGGGAGCGCGAAGGAAGTGGCGGGAGTATCCGTACCATGCAGAGAGTCTCGGTAGACGTAGTAGTTCTTAATCCGTCTCTCTTGTGGCCGTAATAGATGTTCGATGATTACATCCGTGAACAGGGTAGCGATGAATACATAATCCGGACCGCTATCCGTATGTACGGATGGGATAGGTGATTGAAATCGCGTCAGGCACTCGCTGCTGCAACACGAGTCGTTTGCCGGGTGGTGATGGTGGTGATGCATGGGGCACTGCTGTTCTACCGGCAAGTCCTGCTTCATGCAAATCATTCCGTCGGAGTGGTGGTGATGGGGAATAACGGCTGCCACCAACATGATAATGTTGATTAAAAAACAGCAGAGTTACTATCATTCGTTTCTTCCCTTTCATCCTTTCTTTTAGAGAATTTATTTTTTTAGTGGTTCTTTTTCTTTGTTTGACATAGCTTGTTCTTTCTAAGTCCTGCTATATTAATGTGCACAAATATACAAATACTTTTCTTTCTTTTTCTAGCCATCACCCTCTTTTATTATTTATTAGGGTGTTATAAGTTGATAAATTCAGACATAAGAACAAAAGAACGTAAAGGCTGCGCTTAGAAAATTATTCCTGCTGTTTATTTAACTACAGTTTTAATTTTTGTTCTTATGTTCTTCTGTCTGAAAAATATTATTTCTTTTCCAGTTCCTGCAACGAATCCATTTTTTTCTTCTCAAGGAACTCATAGATGCCGCAAAGATGTTCCGTCACTTTCTGGTTGCCGAACTCATACACCTTCGTCACCAATCCGTCGAGGAAGTCACGGTCGTGCGAAACGACAATCAGCGTTCCGTCAAAATCGAGCAGTGCCTGTTTCAGAATATCCTTCGTTTTCATGTCAAGATGATTCGTCGGCTCATCGAGAATCAGAAGATTGACAGGCTCCAGCAGCAGCTTAATCATCGCCAACCGCGTCCGCTCACCGCCGGACAACACCTTCACCTTCTTCATCGATTCTTCCGGCCCGCCAAACATGAAAGCTCCCAGCAAATCACGAATCTTATTCCGAATCTCGCCTTTCGCCACATCATCAATCGTCTGGAACACCGTAAGGTTTTCATCCATCAGCGATGCCTGGTTCTGCGCGAAATACCCGATTTGCACATTATGCCCCAGCGTCAGCGTGCCGTCGTGCTCAATCTCCCTCATGATACACTTCACGAGTGTAGACTTACCCTCACCGTTCTTGCCGACGAAAGCCACTTTGTCCCCACGCTCAATCGTCAGATTCGCGTTGCGGAACACCGTCTTCTCACCGTACGACTTGCCTACAACGTCCATAATCACCGGATAACTGCCCGACCGTGGCGAGGGCGGGAATTTCAGCCGCAATGCCGACGTATCCTCTTCGTCCACCTCCAGCAACTCCAGTTTCTCCAGCATCTTCACACGGCTCTGCACCTGCAAGGTCTTGGAGTACGTGCCCTTGAAACGCTCGATGAACTCCCTCGTCTCGGCGATAAACTTCTGTTGCTCGTCGTATGCCTTCTGCTGCTGTTCGCGGCGATCCTTACGCAGTTGCAGATATTGGGAATAGTTCACCTTATAATCATAAATACGTCCCATCGTCACCTCAATAGTGCGTGTCGTAATATTATCCACGAATTTGCGGTCGTGACTAATCACAATCACCGCCTTACCGTTGTTAATCAGAAAATCTTCCAACCACTGGATAGATTCGATATCCAGATGATTCGTCGGCTCATCGAGCAACAGTACATCCGGTTTCTTCAACAGTAGTTTAGCGAGCTCGATGCGCATACGCCAGCCACCGCTGAATTCACTCGTCTGACGCTGGAAGTCGTCCCGCTTGAACCCCAGTCCCAGCAACGCCTTCTCCACATCTTCCTCGTAATTCGTGGCATCAATCGAGTAAAACTTTTCGCTCAACGCGGAAACTTCCTCAATCAGTGACATATAACTGTCACTCTCGTAGTCCGTCCGCGTCTCCAACTCCTTGTTCAATCTCTCAATCTCCGCTTCCATCTCGTGCAGATGTGCGAACGCCTGTGCCGTTTCGTCAAACACCGTCCGTCCGTCTTCCGTCATCAAGTGCTGCGGCAGGTAAGCCACCACACAATCTTTCGGCGCGGAAACCTTGCCGCGGGTAGGCTGCCGCACACCTGCCAGAATCTTCAGCAGTGTACTTTTTCCTGCCCCGTTTTTACCCATCAGGGCGATGCGGTCTTTCTCATTAATTACAAAGGAAATATCACTAAATAAAGCAGTGCCGCCAAACTCTACGGCCAATCCGTCAACAGAAATCATACTATTCTTTTAATTTGAAGCGCAAAGATAGCGAAATATATGAATATTTTTTATACCTTGCGGGCTGAAAAGGGAGACTACCCTTAAAAAACAGATAAAATAACAATAGTAAAACAATATGGAAGGTGAACAAACCAATGAATTCCGTCCACTGATTCTGGTGGCTGAGGATGATGACAGCAACTTCAAATTAATAAAGGCTATCATAGGTAAAAATGTGATATCGAATGGGCTAGAAACGGCGAAGAAATGGTGCAGTTGTTCCAGCAACACCACGAAAAAGTCAAAGCGATGCTGATGGATATCAAAATGCCCGTAATGAACGGACTGGAAGCGACGAAAATAATCCGTGAGTCCAATACAGAAATCCCCATCATCATGCAGACTGCTTACGCTTTCAGCTCCGATAAGGAAAACGCGATGAACGCGGGAGCGACGGAAGTGCTGGTGAAACCGATCACTTTGGGAATTCTCCGCACTACACTAAGTAAATACTTACCCGACTTGCAATGGTAGAATGGATACTTAAAAAGTAAATAGGGCGGATTGGTAGAAAATAGTATCGGTCAGTAGAAAAATGGTATCACAAAATGTGCCGTATGTTTACATTTTCAGTCTGCTTATCTTCATGCTTCATCACAATTAAACGATAATTCTTAGGTGCGAATTATACGGTATACACGGCTTTTACGGCTTTTGGAAATATAGTGTATAAGAGAGTAATCCGTGCTTAAAAAAAGTAAAATAGGCGAACCTCACGGTTGGCCTATTTTTGTTCGCCTCTGTTAATTTGTTAGAGTTCAGAAGCGACGCTATGTAAAGTCCCTCCTTTGAGAGAAATTAGTTCAGTTAGAGAGAGGATAAGGCTGGCCTATCCCCTCTGAAGAATCTTTTTATACCGGAGAATACCAAGTCTCGTCTTCGTCCCATGCCGTCCAGCGAAAACCTTTCACCGTGTAGGTTTTTCCGTTCAGAGTGTACTTGACTTCTATGCCGTCGGCTTTCCCGTTTGTCGGTGTTGTCACGCTTTTCTCGGTCATGACACCTGAGGTAACGGTAAATTCTCCGACAACTGTATGACCGTCCGCTTCCATATTTCCGGCTGTTCCGCTGAAAGTGTGTGCCGTTACGTCACAACTGATTTTGCCCAGGATACCGGCGTCAAATGAGTCGTCACTCGGCAGCTTGATCCAAAGTTTGTCTTTATCGTTTTCAGCCGTATTATACAGATACATATAGGTTCCATATACATTATAGGTAACCCCATCGCTTGTCATTTGATGCATCACTATCTCTTGATTGTTCTCATCAAAGCACTTTTACGTAGTACTGTCCGCCCAGCGGGTAGGTGGGTGCAAACTCCTGCTCATAGTCTCCGTAGGTGTCGCATGAAGCGAAAGTCACCAGGGCGAACATCAGGAAAAATAAATATTTAATAGGTTTCATATATATCCTTTCTTTTATTCTAAAAATCAATATCCATTCGTTTATTTATGCCACCACAACGGTTCGGTGATTCCCGGAACTACCGAAGGAGCGTTGGTGTTGTAGTCCAATGACTCTCTGGAGTAGATGAAGCGGTGGGCATATTGTCCTTTGGCCAAAGAACTGTTCTCGTTGTATGCCAGTGTTCCCAGTTCATAACCCGGATTTTCCGTAGTCAGTGTTCCTATCGCCGGTATTCCTGTACGGTTGATGTCAAACCATGTGTCCCATGCTTGGCAACGGGTGCTGGCAATCCATTTCTGGGTAAGGATGCACTTCAACATACTGGCTTCATTGGTACTGTCAAATTCGTAGTCGCCATCGGCTGTGATGAATGAGCTGCCATCGCGTCCCCATCTTTCGAATGAGAGTTCTACGGCGTTGTCGTAATGAGTTTTGGCACTCGCCTTGTCTGCCAGTCGTGCGTAGCATTCTGCCAACAGATATTCTGCTTCGGCAGCCGACATATAATAGACAGGGTCGAGCGCACCTATCGTGGCACGGGCTGTTGTCCGGATGGAGTAAACGGTAGACGTTCTGTTTCCGTACGGAATAGCCCTGTAAGAGCCGTCCGCCGCCTTGTCATAGAAATCTTCGATACGCGGATCGTTGTGTGCTGCCAGATAGTTAGCTAGTGTAGTGCAAGCACGCACGTTGTTCGTAGTGTTCAACTGGCGACGGTCGTTTTCATAGAACGGATTCGATTTGTTCACAATGTCCTCAAAGCAATGCACCGTAGCGTCTCCGTCTGTCAGGAATCCGCCTGCGGCAAGCATCGTTTGTATCTCCGTCTTGTTTGCATTGAAGTCTCTCATCAATAGTTTGAGTTTCAGTGTTTTGGCAAATTTGATCCACTTGGAGATGTCTCCGTCGAAAATGTAATCTTCCACCCCCATTGTCAGAAGTCCCGGTGCAGATGCGTCGGCTTCTTTGTCGATTGCGTCATTCAGCATCTTCAGGATGCCCGGATATACTACTGTTTTGCTGTCGTCATATTTACAGTTTTGTCCTTGCAGCGCTTCGGTGAACGGGATGTCACCGTAAGCGTCGGTGAGCACATGATAGGTGAAGGCAGTCATGATTTTGCCTGCTACCCAGTAGTTCCATGCGCCTTCGGCTTCCGATTTCTTAATCACGAGGTCGAGGTCGGGCAGTACGTCGGCATAAGGGATTCTCCAGAGACGCAGGTCGCTGGATGAAGTCATGGCGTAGTTGACCAGCGTGATGTATTGGCTGGACGACGGGTTTTGCGTGTAGTGCTGTGACCACATTCCGCCGTAAAGCTGGTATAGATAACCCATCACGGCTGCCGAGCCGGTGAATGCGGACGGGAGCAGGGACGTCACGGTAACTTGTGATTCGCCCGGATAGTTCGGGTTTTCATTGACATCCAGGTAGTTCTCACAGGAAGTGAACATTCCGGACAGGACGGTGCTTAATACACCTATATATAAATATTTAATCTTTTTCATCTTCAATCGTCTTTTAGAATACAACTTTAATACCACCACCTATGTTGCGTGTAGAAGGAAGAGCGGCAAACTCTCCGAGTTCAGAGGTGATGTCATTACCATAGTTTGTGATTTCAGGGTCAACGTAATTGTTGGCTTTCGGAGTCCACATGAAGAGGTTGCGTCCGATGAAACTTACGTCCAACTGGCGGATTCCGAGTTTGGAAATCCATGCTTTGGGCAGTGAGTAAGAGAGTACCAGTTCTCTCAGTTTCAGGTAGCCTTTCGGGATAACGAAGTTTTCGAACTGGCTTCTTGAGTAAGAGTCGCTGTAATAGTTGCTCATGTTGTCGCTCGTCACCGGATTGTTGTTTTCTGCGTATCCGCCGCCCGGAAGTGCGACAACGGAGTTGGGCACAACGAACGGGTCGCGGTTGTTGAATACCGAGCGGGTCGTGTTACCCACAAAATGCATCAACTGCGCGGTGTATGAGTACATATAGCCGCCTTTGCGCCAGTCGGCTACTGCCGAAAGGGTGAAACCTTTGTATTTGAGGCTTGTATTGAAGCCCATGGTGAAGTCGGGAGATGAAGAACCGATAGTCTTCATTTCGCTGTTGCTGGTGGTCGGGATACCGTTGGCGTCAACAATCGTTTTCCCGTAGTAGGGGCTGTTCTCGTCCTGTACGGTTGCGATGGCGGGCACTTGGAAAATACCGAGCGGTTCGCCCACCTTAGCTACGAAGTTCACACTGTATGCGGTTTGCAATACATATTCCGTCACCGGTTTGCTGCCTTCGTTCCACAGTTTGTTTACCTTGCTCCAGTTCTTGCTGAACGTCACGCCCAAGTCCCATTCTACTTCTTTGGTGCGTACCGGAGTGAAGTTCAGCGCAATTTCAATACCCTTGTTCGAAATTTCACCGACGTTGCGTACGGCTGTCGTGTAGCGGGTTTCCGGCGCTACATCTGCTGAGATGATTTGGTTTTTGGTCAGCTTGTCATAATAAGCGACATCGATGCCGATGCGGTTGTTGAAGAAGTTGGCTGTCAGTCCTAATTCCCATTCGGAAGTCTTTTCCGGTTTCAGGTTGTTGTTAGGCTGGCGGTTGTATTCAGTCAGTCCCAGCGCACCGTTCAAGGGTGCGTCGAGGTATCCGAATCCACTAGAGATATGGTCGGGGATATAGTATGCCAATGTTCTGTATACATCAGCGTCATTACCGGTTTGTCCCCATGCGGCACGTACTTTGAGGAAGTCCATCACGTTGTTTTTCAGTGAAGGGAACATATCGGTCAGTATGAGTGACGTATTGATGCCACCGTAAAAGAAACTGTTGTTGTTGATTGGCAGGGTTGACGACCAGTCGTTACGTCCGGAGAGGTTGACAAACCAGAAATTCTTGTACCCGAATTCTACCTGGGCGAAAGCACCGATTGTTCTGCGCAAGTCTCTGTAGTTGGTGCTGACAGGTTTGTCGATACCGTTCTGCAGGTTGTACCATCCCTCCATGAAGAGCCCCTCGAGATAAGACTTGAGGTAAGACGACTTCCGTTGGTTGAGGTTCCAACCGGCGGTACCGCCCAGTGTAATGTCCGAACCGATATTATAGTTGGCGTTTACGAATATCGTAGCGTCGATTTGGTCGTAGTTGTCGGTACGTTCGGTATAAGTCCCCTTTTCATCGGATTTACCGCCGTCGGTACTGTACGAGTTGTCTGCGTAAGTCAGTTTCGCAGTACGCAGTTTCTGGCGTGAGTTGGTGAAGTCGCCGCCAAGACGTCCCACAGCTTTCAATCCGGGGATGACTTCGTATGACAATTCCAGTTTACCGTAGATACGGTCGTCCTGATAGCTGTTCTTGTTGTTGGCGAGTACCCAGTACGGGTTTTGCGCGTACCAAGTATAATAGTTGTCGGCGTCATAACGTTCGTCGTTATAGTCTTTCATTACTGAGTAGTCTATGTCTACGGGATGCTGTATCAGTTCCTGCTGCATGGTTGCTCCTGCTTTACCCTGTCCGGCGGCAGCTTTTGTCATATCCTTGCGGATATAGGTGATGCTTGCGTCGGCGCTGAACTTGCCGAAGTTCATGTTGCCGCGGAAAGAGAACGTGTTACGTTCATATTTGTCGGCGTTGTCGGGCAATACACCATTTGAAGAGGTGTTGCCGTAAGAAAGCATCAATCCCATCTTTTCGTTACCGGTACGTACGCTGACGTTGTTGTTCATCTCGAATCCGGTAGTGTAGAAGTTGCGAAGGTTGTCTTTCACGAACGAGAAATTCTTTTCATCGGAGTGCTCAGGTTGTAGGAACCCCATTCGTGGAGTCTGCCGTCGAGTACAGGTCCCCATGAACCATTCTCGGCACTGTCCCAGATTCCCCATCCCTGGCCGAACTTGTCTTGTTCCTGCGGCACGCGCAGCACGTTCGAAGCCATGAATGAACCGTCATAAGAGATTGTCAGTTTTTCTTGTTTGGCACGTTTGGTGGTAATCATCACGACACCGTTGGCCGCTCTCGAGCCGTAGAGTGCCGTAGCTGACGCGCCTTTCAATATGGTCACCGATTCTACATCGTCCGGGTTGATGTCGTTGGCACCGTTACCGAAGTCGACTGCGTCACTGGCGTCGATAACACCGTTGCCGAGGTCGTTGGAGAGGCTGGTATTGTTGGACATCGGCACACCGTCAATGACGTACAGCGGCTGGTTGCTTGCGAAGGACGAGTATCCACGCACAATCACTTTTTGAGAACTACCGGCTGTTCCGGCACTGGAGATATTTACACCGGCTATCTTTCCGGAAAGTCCGGACATTACCGAACCTGACTTAGCTGCAACAAGATCGTCACTCTTGACCGTAGAAGCAGCATAACCTAATATCTTCTCGCTTCTCTTAATACCCAAAGCGGTGACTACTACTTCGTCCAATGCCTTCGCATCCGAACGAAGGATAATTTTCAGCAATCCTTCTCTGATTGTCACGTCTTGTGGAATCATTCCTACATAAGAAACGCGCAAAGTTTTAGAAGTACTTGGTAATAGCCCTTTCCGCTTTCACTATTGTTAATACTCCTTTACTATATTTGTAGTCGTAAAATAACGAAAAGATGCTCTGTTTGGAGAAGAACTAACGATTTTCTTGCTTAAATCTTGATTTTGTTGACACTTTCTTACTGATAATTATAATGCTTAAAATTTGCTAAATAGAAAATGTTTCGTTTTAAACTCTCATTTTATCTATTGATGTGCTTACAATATGATACTTTTTAGTTAAAAGTATAACATCTTTTTCTACTTGTTATAATTTGTATTATCTTTGCAACCTGTTAGATATGAAAAAATCTGTTTATAGGTTAAATTTAAGAGAGAATTTATGAAAAGAAAATTGATGTTCTTAATGACCTTCCTTTTTATAGGCATAGGTTTGATGACAGCGCAAACGTCCAGAGTTACCGGGTTGGTAACTTCTGAAGAGGACGGACAACCTGTCGTAGGTGCTTCAGTATTGGTGAATGGCACTTCCCTTGGTACTATCACTGATATTGATGGTAAGTTTACAATCACTAATGTACCAAGTACTTCTAAGACTTATTAGTCTTTTTTCTCCCTTTTCCTCTTTTGTTTTTCTTCTATCATACTGTAAATCAGTATTTCTTTTTCGAATTTAGCAATTTAACACTTCACTTTGTTTCTTTTATTGAAACTTTCTTTTCCTGTTTTTGTGAAATGAGTGGTATTGGCTCTTTTTCCGTTTTCGGAGCGAGTGCTGAGATTCTACCCGATTGGGTGGGGGAAATTGAGAGGGATTTCCTTTTTGGGAAGGAGAAGAAACATCTACTTGAATATGGAATAATATGTAGAAGACTTGATTGTAGCAAGTACTGCATTCATCTGGATTTCGTCCTTTTGTTTTCGGGGCTTATGTTTTTTTGGGGGGGCATTGCAAACGATTTGAGTATTCGTTTGCAATGACTTTCTTATATCTGCCGTTTCGGGCGGAGGTTGGCTTTATGGCATTTCGTTTTCCATTTGGAACTTGCGGCTTACTTTCATCAGGTTGATAGTGTAAGTCACTACGTTTTGAGCTTCCTGAACCATTGTCAGATAGACCATGCTTACGCGGATGCTTCCCGATTGGCTTTGTATGCGTTGCAGTTCCTTGCGTTTCAGCAGTGAGAGCTGACCATTGAGGTCGTTGGCGCGGCGGATTTCTTCTTCCATGTTGTTGTACTCGTTGTTTTCCAGCTTCTTGCGGCATTGTTGAATCAGGTAGGTGATATCTTCGGCGGCATCGCTGAATTCACCTTTCTGGATAGCGTCCAGCGGGTTGAAGTTGTTGTCGATATGTTCCAGGCACGGTTCGCAGAGACGGGCGATACTGTATACCAGTTCGCTGGCGAAGTCGTTGCCCTGGTAGTAGTAAAGTCCTTTTTCGAGTACGGTGTTGTTGTCGAGACGGCACATGGCTACGGTTCCCGTACGCTTCATCTGTTTGATGAGCTGCTTTTCAAACTTGGTGGAACCCATCGCACGGCGCAGTCCGCGGAGATTTTCGTGCAGGAAAGAGGTGACGGTGAGTTCGAAATTCGTTTCTGCATATTCCAGTACTTTGGAGAGCTCTTCGCGGGTGTGCTTGCGCATCAGTTGCAGGGCTTCTTCGCTGTCTGTGGTCTGCATGAGTTGCTTCAGCGTTTCGTTGCCTTGCGCTTTCGCTTTGCGTTTCTTATACATCACCTGGCTGCGTATCAGGATGAATACAGCGAGGGCGATAAGGGCGATGATGGAGATGTTGCCACCGTAATGGAGTACGAGGGCGACGAAGAAACAGATGGTAAAGGCTGCTCCTGCGGTGATGAACCAGCCGCCGATGACGCTTAGTACACCTGTGATACGGTAGACGGCGGAGTCACGTCCCCAGGCGCGGTCGGCGAGTGAAGTACCCATGGCTACCATGAAGGTGACGTAGGTGGTGGAGAGGGGGAGCTTCAGTGAAGTTCCCAAGGCGATGAGCAGACCTGCCAGTACGAGGTTGACGGATGCGCGGACAAGGTCGAAGGCAGCTCCGTCGGCGATGATGGCTTCGTCTTTACGGAAGCGGGAGCTGAACCATTGCTTGCTGTTTTCCGGCATGATGCGTGAGATACTGTTGGCAAGTGTCATGCTGATGCGGACTACCGTGCGGGCTATCGGGGTGCTTCCGAAAGTTTCTTCACCTTCGTCCTGGCGGGAGAGGTCGACGGAAGTCTTGATTACTGCATGGGCTTTTAGAGGTGCAGAGGGCATAGACCATGATGGCACCGGCGCCGATGAGGAAGTACCACGGGGTTTTGGCGGGGCCTAGCAGTGAGGTCATCAGGAAGCCGTTGGCGTTGCCTGCTCCGTTGGCGGTGTAGTCCATGAAGGATGAGAAGCCTGCGAGGGGACGCCGATGAAGTTGACGAGGTCGTTGCCGGCGAAGGCGAGGGCAAGGGCGAAGGTGCCCATGAGGACGACGACTTTGAAGACGTTGACTTTGAGCCAGTGGAGTATTTGCATCAGTATGGTGAAGAATACGAAAAAGACGGTGATGAGCATCCATGTGTTTTCCTGTATCCAGTGTTTATTGTCGGGGGTCATGAAAGAACTGTCTTTCAGACCTTTGATGAGCATGAAGTAGATGATGGAGGTTGCAGCGATGCCGCCGAAGAGGGCGATGCTGTATTTCATCTTTTTCTTATAGTTGAAGGTGAAGACCACGCGGGCTATCCACTGCACGAGCATTCCGAAGAAGAAGGCGATGGCGACGGATACGAAGATGGCCATGATGACGGAGAGAGCCTTGTCGGTATTGATGAGGTCGCCTAGGCCGAGGGTGTCACTGTTGTGTACTTTGATGAGGGAGAGGGCAAAGGTTCCGCCGAGGAGCTCGAAGACGAGGGATACGGTGGTAGAGGTGGGCATACCCATGGAGTTGAATACGTCAAGCAGTACTACATCGGTCAGCATGACGGCGAGCAGGATGCACATGATTTCGGCAAAGTAGAAGTGCTCGGGCTGGTAAATGCCGTGACGGGCGATGTCCATCATTCCGTTGGACAGTGAGGCGCCGATGAAGATGCCGATGCCGGCTATGAACAGGATGGTTTTGAACGAGGCGGCCTTGGCGCCTACCGCCGAGTTCAGGAAGTTGACTGCGTCATTGCTCACGCCGACTATCAGGTCGAAAATGGCGAGGACGAAGAGGAAGATGATGATGCATAAATAAATTGTCTCCATAAATAATATGTGTGTATGTTATTTCCGGGTGCAAAGGACGGGAATAGACGTTGCAGAGAGGTGTCATATGTGTTACATTTGTGTTACATCAAGGAAAAATTAGAGCCATGCGGGGGCTTGTTGCGAGATGGGAGTGTGGTGTGGGGATTGCGGGGGCAGTCTGAACGTTTTTTTGATAACTATCTTCAAACCAATTCATTTCCGTACGGAAATGAGCTAAACGGTACGGAAATGAACTAATCTTAGTTTTTCTAAAATTAGATTGGCAGTATGCAATGATTTAATCCCCGTTATATATAAATTTATTCGTCTGACAGTTGTTGAACTTTCGTCTGACAACTGTTATTCTTCCGTCTGACAACTGTCAGACGAAAAAGCAACAATTGTCAGACGAATAAAATCATGCATCATCAATCATAAATTCATTCAGTATTAACGACAAATTTGCACAAGTTCGAAATTAGTTCATAACCGTACGGAAAATGAATCTGTTTCTTGGCCATTTGTTGATTATAGTGTGTTTGTATTTTACTCAGCCGGTCATAGAAGGTGTATTGTGCTCGGATGCTTGGCGTGCCGGGTATTCTTTTTTTGAATACGTTTTGCAGTTGGGCGTCCACCCAGCAGGCTTTTTGGTTGTCGGCGAGTTGGATGTTGAGCATTTCTATCAGGCTGTCGCGCAGGTCAGGAGCGAGGATGGGTGTGACGGCTTCGATGCGGCGGTAGAGGTTACGGCGCATCCAGTCGGGTGATCCCATGAAGACTTTGGGGTTGCCGTCGTTGCCGAAGTACCAGATGCGGGCGTGCTCCAGGAAACTGTCTACAATACGGGTGACACGGATGTTACGGCTGTATGGCTGACCGGGGATGAGGCAGCAGATACCGCGGACGATGAGGTCTATTTGTACGCCGTGTTCGGATGCTTCGTAGAGGCGGTCAATCATGGTGGGGTCTTGAAGGGCGTTCATTTTGAGGATGATGCGTCCTTGCTTGCCTTGGTCGGCGAGGGCTATTTCGCGGTCGATGAGGCGGTTCAGTTCCGGGATGAGGTTGAAGCGGGCAACGAGAAGAGTGGTGAACTTCGGGTCTTCCTTGCCTTGGAGCGTGCGGAAGAGGTTGTAGAGGTCGTTCACTATCTCTTTGCGACAGGTGAAGAGTCCGCAGTCGGCGTAGAGCGTGGCGGTTTTCTCGTTGAAGTTGCCGGTGCTGATGTAGGCGTAGCTGGGGAGTTTTTCGCCGTTCAGTCCGCGGCGGCGGATGAGGGCTACCTTGGCATGGACTTTCAGACCGGGGATACTGTATATTATTTTGATGCCGGCGGCTTGCATCATTTCGGCGGTGGCGAGGTTGTTCTCTTCGTCGAAACGGGCTTTCAGTTCTACGAATACGGTGACTTTCTTACCGTTTTGGGCGGCGGCTATCAAGGTGTTGATGACGGCGGAGTTTTCGGCCACGCGGTATTGTGTCACCATGATTTCGCGGGTTTCCGGGTTGTGTACGGCTTCGTAGAGGAAGTGGATGAAGTGCTCGAAAGAGTGGTAAGGGTAATAGAGCAGCAAGTCCTTTTGGGCGACGTAGTTGAAGATGGATTCCTTTTCGTCGAGGACGGTGAGCTTCATAGGCTTCGGTTTTTCAAGGCCACGCAGAGATTTGTTCGGGTTGGGGAGATGGCGCAGGTCTTCCAGGTTCAAGTGCTTGTCGCCGGGGACGAGTTCGTCACGGTGGATATGGAAGGCGTCTACAAGGAAGTCCAGGAAGTCTTGCGGCATGGCGCGGTCGTAGACAAAACGGCATACGTCGCCTATCTTGCGTTTCTTTACTTTTTTCTTCAGTTGGGCCACGAGGTCGGCGCTGCTGGCGGTGTCGTCAATCAGGATGTCGGCGTCGCGGGAGATTTTGATGCAGTAGCTCGAGTCGATGTCGTAGCCGGGGAAGATGAGGTTGAGGTTCGCCTTGATGATGTCTTCGGTGAACATCAGGTAGTGATTCTTCTCGTAAGGCGGAAGTTCGATGAAGCGGGGTACCTTGGCGTAGGGTTGTTTCATGACGAAGTAATAGGGAGTACGTGGCTCGGCGTTCTTCAGATAGACGCGGATGGCAAGATAAAGCCGGTTGTCTCGCAGGAAGGAGACGATTTTATCCTTGGATACGGGTACGGGCTGAAGATAAGGAAAGATTTCCTCTTTGAAGAAGTCTTTGATGAACTGCTGGTGGAACGGTTCTACGTGTCTGTCCTGATAGAATATGATATGGTTTTTGCGCAGGGCGGGCAGTATCTTTTGTTCGTAGATGCGTACACGGTCGTCCAGTTGCCGGTTGACTTCCCTGTTGATTTCTTCTACAAGCTCGCGGGCGGATTGTACGGTCTCTTCGTCGCTTTCCGTAGCTCCCGAAGCGACAGCTTTATGGTCGGCTACACGGATTTTGTAAAATTCTTCGAGATTGGAAGAGTAGATGGAAATAAAATTAATACGCTCGTAGAGCGGGAGATGCTCGTCTAGAGCTTCCATCAATACGCGGTAGTTGAATGACAGCCAACTGATATCCCGCTTAAAATAATTATATTTGCTTTCCATGTGCTTTAAGATTTTTCCAAATATAGTATCTTTGTGGGATTAAACAAAGAATTTTATGACAAGAATTGGATTATTATCTGATACTCACGCTTACTGGGACGAGAAATACCTGGAATATTTCGAGCCGTGTGACGAGATTTGGCATGCCGGAGATATTGGCTCATTGGAAGTTGCGGAGAAGCTGGCAGCATTTCGTCCGTTCCGTGCCGTCTATGGAAATATAGACGGGCAGGAAATCAGAAAACTGTTTCCGCAGGTAAACCGCTTTACGGTGGACGGTGCGGAAGTGCTGATAAAGCATATCGGTGGTTATCCGGGAAAGTATGATCCTTCGATTATCGGCAGCCTGATGGCACGTCCGCCAAAACTTTTCGTCAGCGGACATTCGCATATATTAAAGGTGAAATATGACAAAACACTGGATATGCTACATATCAATCCGGGGGCGGCAGGGATGTCCGGCTTCCATAAGGTGCGGACCTTGGTGCGTTTTGTTATCGACCAGGGGGCGTTCAGAGATTTGGAAGTAATCGAACTGGCGGATAAATAATGATTCATCCTATGGGCCGCAATCGAGAATTGGCATGGCGGCGCATTGAAATAATGGCACATTATTTTTGTCATTTCAGATTTCTTTCCGACCTTTGCACACAGTTAATGAATTAACTTAGACGAACATGAAAGGAATTATTCTCGCCGGAGGAAGTGCTACCCGCCTTTATCCGCTTTCCAAAGCGATTTCCAAACAGATTATGCCTGTGTATGACAAGCCGATGATTTATTATCCGCTGTCCACACTGATGTTGGCAGGCATACGTGAAGTGCTGGTTATCTCAACTCCGCGTGACTTGCCGATGTTCCGTGATTTGCTGGGGACGGGTGAGGAATTGGGAATGTCCTTCTCCTACAAGATTCAGGAGCAACCCAACGGATTGGCACAGGCTTTCGTCCTGGGAGCTGATTTCTTGAACGGTGAACCGGGATGTCTGATTCTCGGTGATAATATGTTCTACGGACAAGGATTCTCCGCCATGCTTCGCCGGGCTGCAAGTGTGGAAAAAGGAGCCTGTATTTTTGGCTATTACGTGAAAGATCCGCGCGCTTACGGTGTGGTGGAGTTTGACGAACAGGGAAATGTGATTTCTTTGGAAGAAAAGCCGGAAGTGCCGAAAGTAATTATGCAGTGCCCGGACTTTACTTCTATGATGCCAGCGTGACCGAGAAAGCGGCGGCTCTTCGCCCTTCGGCTCGTGGAGAATATGAAATAACGGATTTGAACCGCCTTTATCTGGAAGAAGGTACGTTGAAAGTCGAACTGTTCGGACGCGGATTCGCCTGGCTGGATACGGGAAATTGCGACAGTCTGCTGGAAGCCTCCAATTTCGTGGCTACTATTCAGAACCGTCAGGGATTTTACGTTAGTTGCATTGAAGAAATTGCCTGGCGCCAGGGATGGATTCCGACCGAGCAACTGCTTCTGTTGGGACAGCGGCTCGAAAAGACCGAGTATGGCAAGTACCTCATCGAACTGGCAAAACAATCCTAAAATCAACATAATAAATAAAATATGAAAACTTATTTAGTGACCGGTGCCGCAGGCTTTATCGGTGCGAATTACATCAAGTACATCTTAGCCAAGCATAGCGATGCCAAAGTCGTGATATTGGACGCTCTGACGTATGCAGGTAACTTGGGAACGATTGCCAAAGACATTGACAACGAACGCTGTTTCTTTATCAAGGGAGATATTTGCAACCGCGATGTTGTAGACGGTCTTTTTGCTGAGTACCGTTTTGACTATGTAGTGAATTTTGCTGCCGAAAGTCATGTGGACCGCAGCATCGAAAATCCGCAACTGTTCCTGATTACGAATATTCTCGGAACGCAGAATCTGCTGGATTGTGCGCGTCGTGCATGGGTGATGGGTAAAGACGAACAGGGGTATCCGACTTGGAGAAAGGGCGTACGCTATCATCAGGTATCTACCGACGAAGTGTATGGTTCACTCGGAGCCGAAGGGTATTTCACCGAAACGACCCCGCTTTGTCCTCACAGCCCGTACAGTGCTTCCAAAACAAGTGCGGATATGTTTGTAATGGCTTATCACGACACGTATAAGATGCCGGTTACGATTACCCGTTGCTCCAATAACTACGGTCCGTACCACTTCCCGGAGAAACTGATTCCGTTGATTATCAAGAATATCCTTGAAGGAAAGCATCTGCCTGTCTACGGTGATGGCAGCAACGTGCGCGACTGGCTTTATGTGGAAGACCACTGCAAGGCAATCGACCTCGTAGTGCGTGAAGGCAAGGAGGGCGAAGTGTACAACGTAGGCGGACATAATGAGAAGACAAATCTCGAAATCGTGAAACTGACTATCGCTACCATTCACCGCCTGATGACAGAGAACCCCGAATATCGTAAGATACTCAAGAAGAAAGTGAAAGATGCCAACGGTGAAATATCTGTCGACTGGATTAACGAAGACCTGATTACTTTCGTCAAAGACCGCCTGGGACACGACCAGCGCTATGCCATCGATCCGAGGAAGATTACAAATGCCTTAGGATGGTATCCGGAAACGAAATTCGAAATCGGAATCGTCAAGACCATCGAATGGTACTTGGAAAACCAGGCTTGGGTAGAAGAAGTCACCAGTGGTGATTATCAAGGTTATTACGAAAAGATGTACGGGAAATAATTTCTCAACTTATCAACATTCCGATTGATAAAAGAATACCCATAAGCAGCATATTGCGCGAAGTCTCGCCTAATATGCTGTTTAATTTTTTACCACTATATATCTTTACCATCCGTCTCCAGGTAAATACATGGGGAATCAGGTAGAGTTGTGGTAGAAGGGCTGCATAGATATGTCCTTCAAAAAGGAAATACAGGCAGAGGAGAGAAGCCGCAATCCCCAATGACAAATAAAAGTAGCGTCCGAACTTCTCGCCGAAGCGGACAATAACCGTCCGTTTTCCGCTGTGTGCGTCCGCTTCGCGGTCGCGGTAGTTGTTCACTACCAGCAGGGTGTCGATTAGCAATCCGCAGACAAGGGAAGCGATGGTGACATCCGGTGTCCATGTCAATGCTTGCACATAGTAAGTTCCACCCACGGGTACGAATCCGAAAAAGACAATGACTAATATATCTCCCCAACCATTGTAGGAGAGGGGATAAGGTCCCGTAGTATAAAGAAATGCAAACAATACGCAAAGTACTCCTACAATAATAAGCTCCCATCCGGCAAAAAAAAGCAATGTGCAACCGATAAGACAGGCAAGGGCAACGGTCACAATAATTCCTCTTTTCATCGCCTGTGGAGAAATCCATCCTTGTGCGCAGGCGCGTTCAGGGCCCAGGCGGTCTTCGCGGTCGGTTCCTTTGAGGAAGTCGAAAAGGTCATTGATGAAATTGGCGGCAATCTGCATCAAACCCGCAAACAGACAGCAGACGAGTGCGGGCTGCCAATGGAAATGTCCGTCCATTGCGGCAAGGGCCGTACCTATCATGACGGGGGTGATGGCTCCTGTGAGTGTCTTGGGACGTGCTGCTAATATCCATGCTTGCAATGAGTTACGCTTTACTGCTTCCATACTTTTATATATTATAAAGAGTTTTGACGGACAAAGATACATGATTTTTCGTATCTTTGCACCCCAAAAAACTTCAAACTATAGAGAATATACGGAGAAGATTGAGGGAATATGTAAAGAAGATTAGGAAAATATACAGGGATAACTAAAAGAAATAGAGAGATAACCAAGAGGAAAATAGAGAAAAGATTAAGAGAAAAATAAATAGAAAATGAAGAAAACAATATACCCCTTTATTCTGCTGATGTTACTTTTGCTGGTTTCTTGTAAATCGAAAAAGAATGTCGTATCAACCTTGCCGCGTTTTGTTTTGAATATCGACTCCGTCTCCAAGGAGATAACAGATACTACCGATGCCATTGCCGGGATGTTCGCCCCCGACCATTCTCAACTTAAAGATCTGAACGTCTCGAAAAACAAGAAACGTAAACCCAAGAAACAAGAAACCGTCGTTGATGACAAACACGCTGACTGGGTGCTTCGTGGCACAAAGATAACCTCTTCGGCAGTCAAACTTTCTTCTGCCTATGCGGGCATAGACCGTGTCGTGAACTACGACTTTACCCACCGTGACGTTCCCGAAGCATTCGAGGGGTTCCGCATCGCTTTCATTTCCGACTTGCACTATAAGAGCTTATTCAAAGAACAAGGTTTGAACAGCCTGGTCAATCTTTTGATTGCTCAAAAGGCAGATGTCCTCTTGATGGGCGGTGATTACCAGGAAGGCTGCGAATACGTAGAACCCTTGTTCGCTGCACTTTCGCGTGTAAAGACACCGATGGGGACTTACGGAGTGATGGGAAATAACGACTATGAACGCTGCCACGATGATATTGTGCGTACGATGGAACATTACGGAATGCGTGTGTTGGAACATAAAGTGGATACGCTTCGCAAAGACGGCCAGCAGATTCTTATCGCCGGAGTGCGCAACCCTTTCGACCTTGCCCGCAATGGCGTGTCACCGTCTTTGGCACTTTCTCCCAAAGACTTCGTAATCCTGCTCGTGCACACACCGGATTATATAGAAGACGTTTCGATAGCCAACACCGACCTTGCCTTGGCGGGACACACACATGGCGGACAAGTCCGTATCTTTGGAATTGCTCCGATACTGCCCTCACATTACGGCAATCGTTTTGTGACCGGACTGGCTTATAACTCGGCAAAGATTCCCTTGATTGTCACCAATGGCATCGGCACCTCACAAATGCCAATCCGTATCGGTGCTCCGGCAGAAATAATAATGATTACTCTCCATCGGCTGACAGAGTAGATACACTTTCTCGCATGACTTTTTTGTAGAATCTCACACTTTGTCGGATATGTGCTTTAAGTATTTCGCAGACCTTTTATTGCTTCCCAAACTTTCGGATGCAGAAAATATCGGATGTCCTTTCCTGCATCCAAAGCCTCACGGATAAACGTAGAACTGATTTCGAACATAGGGGAGCGAACGAGACGTACCGTTTCCGGCAATTCCTCTTCATTCACGGGAAAGCCCGGACGGGGATAAATGATGATTTGGTTCTCTTTGATGATACGCTCCGACTGATACCAACGGTCGAAGCGTGCCCAATTATCCGAACCGATAATAAAATGAAATTCACGTTCGGGATACGCTTCGCGCAACTTCTCCAATGTATGAACGCTATAAGAAGGGCGTGGCAGATGACACTCAAAATCCGAGACTTGGAAGCGGGGGTAATCACTGATAGATAACCCGACTAATTGAAGACGAAGCTCGTCACTCCATAACTCAGCCTGTGTCTTTAAAGGATTTTGCGGGCTGACCATAAACCAAATTTCGTCCAATCCCTCGTATTCACAAAGATAATTGGCTAAAGCGAGATGCCCGATATGAATCGGATTGAATGACCCGCTGAAAATTCCGGTTTTTGGCTTGCTGACTTTTTCCGCCATCCCTCTACTTTGTTATTTTTCCAAGAATTCTTTGATGACCTTCAAGGCTTCCTCTTTAGCTATTTCCAAATTGTCATTCACGATGACACGATCAAACTGCGGAGCAAAACTCAATTCATATTCCGCCTTTGCGATACGGCTTTCAATCACTTCGGGAGCATCCGTTCCGCGCCCTTCCAGGCGGCAGCGCAGTTCCTCTACCGAAGGCGGCTGAATAAACACCGACAAAGCCCGGTCGCCATAAAACTTCTTGATATTGCATCCGCCTACCACATCGACATCGAATACCACATTCTGTCCGGCTTCCAGTTGCTTTTCCACTTGCGCTTTCAGCGTGCCGTAGTAGCGGTCTTTATACACCTCTTCATATTCGAGAAACTCATTATTCTCTATGCGGCAACGAAACTCTTCAGGCGTGAGGAAGAAATATTCGACCCCATGCTGCTCCGTACCCCGTGGCGGGCGACTGGTGGCAGAAATAGAAAACGCAAGATTCAAGTTCTGCGTCAGCAGATAATTGATGATAGTAGATTTGCCCGACCCTGACGGGGCAGAGAAAATAATTAATTTGCCTGTCATTGGTGAAATGGTTTAAATTACATTCAAGATTTAAATTACGTTCAAGATTTGAATTACATAACGTTCAACACCTGTTCCTTAATCTGTTCCAACTCATCCTTCATCTGAACGACGATTTTCTGCATCTCGGCATGGTTGGATTTGCTGCCCAGCGTATTGATTTCACGTCCCATCTCCTGAGCGATAAATCCGAGTTTCTTGCCCTGTCCGTTGCCACTTTCCATCGTACTGATAAAATATTTCAGATGGTTGCCCAATCGTTGCTTCTCTTCATTCACGTCCAGCTTCTCGATATAATAAATCAACTCCTGTTCCAGGCGGTTCTTGTCGTAGTCCACGTTCAAAGTCTTTTCGAGAGCATCCGTGATACGCTCTTTCACCTTCTCCACACGCTCCTTCTCGTACGGAGTGATTTTTTCGAGCAAGCTGTTGATATTCTCAATCTTCTCACGGAATTTCTTTTCCAGTGCGGCACCTTCCTGCTTGCGGAAATCCACTAGGTGACCGACCGCTTCGAGCACAGTGGCATGAACCGTATTCCATTCTTCTTCCGAAAGTTCCTGAATTTCTGTTTTCGACATCACATCCGGCATGCGGAGCAATACCTGAAGCCAGTCTCCCGGTTCCGGACGAGGGATACCCAGTTCGTTGCAGATTGAATCCAGTTGAAGGTAGTAATTTTCAAGAATTGCCTTATTGACAGGGATAGCGTCTGCGCCCTCTTTCTTCTCAATCCACAGGCTGAAATCCACCTTTCCACGTTCCAGCACTTTAGAAATCTCGTTGCGGATTTCAATCTCTTTTTCACGGTAAGCCGGAGCAATGCGGGTAGACAAGTCCATCGCTTTGCTGTTGAGCGACTTGATTTCTACATTTATTTTTTTGTCGGGGAGTTCGGCCGTAGCTTTGCCGTATCCTGTCATAGACTGTATCATATCCTTAAAGTTTTGTGCAAAAGTACACGAATATTTTAAGAATTGGAAATAATCATGTAAATTTGCGACAATTTAATAAGCTGATTTTTATGTCGTGTATACTAAATATTGAAACCTCTACTTCTGTTTGCTCGGTAGCGGCCAGTCAAGACGGACAGACGATTTTTGTGAAAGAGGACTTGAAAGGTCCTTCACACGCCGTGTCTCTGGGAGTATTTGTAGATGAAGCGCTGTCGTTCATTGACAGTCATGCTATTCCGTTGGATGCGGTTGCCGTAAGTTGCGGACCGGGTTCTTATACGGGGCTCCGGATAGGAGTTTCGATGGCAAAAGGAGTTTGTTACGGACGTAATGTCCCTCTGATCGGAATACCGACACTCGAAGTATTGAGCGTTCCCGTATTGTTGTATCACGATCTTCCCGAAGACGCGTTGCTCTGTCCGATGATTGATGCCCGCCGCATGGAAGTCTATGCAGCCCTTTATGACCGCAGCCTGAACGTGAAACGTGCCATTGCCGCCGACATCGTGGACGAAACATCCTACTTGGAATATCTTGACCGGCAGCCGGTCTACTTCTACGGAAACGGAGCCGGTAAATGCCGTGAGAAGATTACGCATCCCAACGCGCATTTCATTGATGATATCCATCCGCTGGCAAAAATGATGTTCCCGCTCGCAGAGAAGGCAGTAGCCGCCGAAGACTATAAAGACGTAGCTTATTTCGAACCTTTCTACCTGAAGGAATTTGTAGCTTCAATGCCTAAAAAACTTTTATAAGCTCCGTCTGTTATGAACAATTATCCATCATCCATTGTAGAATTATCCATTAAAGATATGCAATATAATACTCAACAAAAAAGAATGCCGCTTCCCGAATACGGGCGTAGCATCCAGAACATGGTCGATTACGCGTTGACTATCGAGGATCGGGCAGAACGTCAGCGTTGTGCCAACACTATTATCAATATCATGGGAAATATGTTCCCTCACCTGCGCGATGTACCCGACTTCAAGCATAAGCTCTGGGATCATCTCGCCATCATTTCCGGCTTCGAACTGGATATCGATTATCCTTACGAGATTATCCGTAAAGATAACTTGGTGACCCGTCCGGAACCTATTCCTTACTGCACTGCCCGTATGCGTTACCGCCACTACGGACACACATTGGAAATCCTGATAAAGAAAGCCATTGAATTTCCCGAAGGAAACGAAAAGAGAAATCTCATAGCCCTCATCTGCAACCATATGAAGAAGGACTACATGGCTTGGAACAAAGATACGGTAGATGATAAGAAGATTGCCGAAGATCTCTACGAACTTTCTGACGGCAAGCTTCAGATGACTGATGATATTATCCGCCTTATGGCAGAGCGTCTCAATCAGAACTATCGTCCGAAGACGAACTACACCAATAATCGTCAGAATAACAAGAGAAGATATTAGAAACAAGTATTTGATACTTGATATTTAAAACTTAATGCTTGAACAATGGCTTCATTTGTAATAGAAGGGGGACATCGGCTCTGCGGGGAGATTCATCCGCAAGGCGCCAAAAACGAAGTTTTGCAGATAATCTGTGCCACGTTGCTGACTGCTGAGGAAGTGACGGTGAACAATATACCTGACATTTTGGATGTCAACAACCTTATCCAGCTCCTGCGCGAGATGGGTGTTACCGTTGCAAAGAAAGGCATTGACTCTTATAGCTTTAAAGCTGAAAATGTAGATCTCGCTTACCTCGAAAGCGATGAATTTCTGAAGAAATGCTCCAGTTTGCGCGGTTCCGTGATGCTTATCGGGCCGATGGTGGCACGCTTCGGCAAAGCGCTGATTTCCAAACCGGGCGGAGACAAGATAGGCCGCCGCCGACTGGATACCCACTTTGTGGGCATCCAAGCCCTGGGCGCGGATTTCCGTTACGATGAAGAACGGGGTATTTATGAAATCACCGCCGGCAGGCTCCAGGGCAACTACATGCTGCTGGACGAAGCATCCGTCACCGGAACAGCCAATATAGTGATGGCAGCCGTACTTGCCAAAGGTACTACTACCATCTACAATGCAGCCTGCGAACCCTACGTGCAGCAGCTCTGCCGCCTGCTCAACCGCATGGGAGCGAAAATCAGCGGCATCGCGTCCAACCTGCTCACCATCGAAGGAGTAGAAGCATTGCATGGCACGCAACACACCGTACTGCCCGATATGATTGAAGTCGGCAGCTTCATCGGCATGGCGGCCATGACAAAAAGCGAGATTACCATTAAGAATGTTTCTTACGGGAATCTCGGTATTATCCCCGAAAGTTTCCGTCGTCTGGGCATCAAGCTCGAACAAAGAGGAGACGATATTTATGTCCCCGCACAGGAAACCTACGAGATAGAATCCTTTATCGACGGCTCCATCATGACCATAGCGGACGCCACCTGGCCGGGACTGACCCCCGACTTGCTGAGTGTGATGCTCGTAGTAGCCACACAAGCCAAAGGTAGCGTGCTCATTCATCAGAAAATGTTCGAAAGCCGCCTGTTCTTCGTTGACAAACTCATAGACATGGGCGCGCAAATCATTCTTTGCGACCCTCACCGCGCCGTAGTCATCGGTCACAACCACGGCTTCAAGCTGCGCGGCGCACGTCTGACGTCCCCGACATCCGTGCCGGTATCGCCCTTCTGATTGCCGCAATGAGTGCCGAAGGAACCAGTACCATTAGTAACATTGAACAAATAGACCGTGGTTATCAGAACATCGAAGGACGTCTGAACGCCATCGGCGCCCGAATCACCCGAATATGATAAAGAAAGAAGAAGTATATAAAATAGGATTATTCAACAAGCCGCACGGCATCCACGGTGAATTGCAGTTCACCTTTACGGACGACATTTTCGACCGCGTGGATTGTGATTATCTTGTCTGCCTGCTCGACGGTATCTTCGTGCCTTTCTTCATCGAAGAATACCGCTTCCGTTCCGACTCCACCGCTTTGGTGAAACTTGAAGGAATAGATACTGCCGAACGTGCCCGTATGTTCACCAACATAGAAGTCTATTTTCCCGTGGCGCACGCCGAAGAAGCCGAAGACGGCGAATTATCCTGGAACTTCTTTATCGGTTTCCGCATGGAAGACATTCACCACGGCTCACTGGGTGAATTGGTGGATGTAGATACAACTACCGTCAACACCCTTTTCGTTGTCGAAAAAGAAGATGGCGAGGAACTGTTGGTTCCTGCACAAGAAGAGTTTATCCTGGGAATAGACCAGAAACAGAAACTCATCACCGTGGAGCTTCCCGAAGGGTTGCTGAACCTGGATGAGCTGGAAGATGACCGATGAGAACCAACAAAACGATGAACCACTCATCACCCGAAAATAGCAAATCTGAAAATAGTAAATAGTAAATCGTAAAATAGTAAATACCCGAGATGCCAAAGAAAAGACGAAGTAAAGCTTTCTGGAAGAATTTCAAGTTTAAGTATAAACTGACGATTGTCAACGAGAATACACTTGAAGAGATTGTGGGGCTTCGTGTATCCAAACTCAATGGTCTTTCGGTGCTGCTCAGCGTGTTGGCAGTGCTTTTCCTGATTGCTGCCTGCATCATCGCCTTCACTCCTTTGCGCAACTACCTTCCGGGCTACATGAATAGTGAAGTCCGCTCCCAAATCGTAGGCAACGCCTTGCGTGTAGACTCCCTGCAAGCGGTTCTCAACCGGCAGAACCTCTACATAATGAACATTCAGGACATCTTCAGCGGCAAAGTCCCCATCGACAGCGTGCAGACGCTCGATTCGCTGACCGCCGCCCGCGAAGACACCTTGATGGAACGCACCAAACGCGAAGAAGAGTTCCGCCGCCAGTACGAAGAAAATGAGAAGTACAACCTGACATCCATCACTTCCCAACCGGACGTGACGGGACTTATCCTTTACCGTCCCACCCGCGGAATGGTTTCCGGCCATTTCAACGCAGAAAAGAAACATTTCGGTACGGACATTGCCGCCAACCCGAACGAAAGTGTGCTGGCTACAATGGACGGAACCGTCATCCTAAGCACATATACCGCCGAAACCGGCTACCTGATTGGCGTGCAGCATAACCAGGATTTTATTTCAATCTACAAGCATTGCGGATCCCTGCTCAAGAAAGAAGGCGACCGCGTGAAAGGTGGCGAAGCCATCGCCCTGGTAGGCAACAGCGGAACCCTCAGCACGGGCCCGCACCTGCATTTCGAACTTTGGTACAAAGGTCATCCGGTGAATCCGGAGAAATATATCGTATTTTAATAATGAATATAGAAACGAATAAAAAGAAGAAACAAATAGCCATCTTAGGCTCCACCGGCTCTATCGGTACACAGGCATTGCAGGTCATCGAGGAACATCCCGACCTGTACGAAGCCTATGCGCTGACAGCCAACAACCGCGTCGAACTCCTTATTGCCCAGGCACGGAAGTTCCAGCCGGAAGTAGTGGTGATAGCCAACGAAGCAAAGTATCCCGAACTGAAAGAAGCATTGAGCGACCTGCCCATCAAAGTGTACGCAGGAACCGATGCCATCTGCCAGATTGTAGAAGCCGCGCCCATCGACATGGTGCTGACGGCCATGGTAGGCTATGCCGGACTGAAACCGACTATCAACGCCATCCGTGCCCGCAAAGCCATTGCGCTGGCAAACAAAGAAACGCTGGTCGTAGCCGGCGAACTGATTAATCAATTAGCGCAGCAATACCGCACACCGATTTTGCCCGTAGATTCCGAACATTCGGCTGTTTTCCAGTGTTTGGCAGGAGAAGTCGGCAACCCGATAGAAAAAGTAATACTCACCGCTTCAGGCGGGCCTTTCCGCACCTGCACCCTGGAACAACTGAAATCTGTAACCAAGACGCAAGCCCTCAAGCATCCCAACTGGGAGATGGGAGCCAAGATAACCATCGACTCCGCTTCTATGATGAACAAAGGTTTTGAGGTGATCGAAGCCAAATGGCTGTTTGGTGTCCAGCCCAGCCAGATTGAAGTAGTGGTGCATCCGCAATCCGTCATCCACTCGATGGTACAGTTTGAGGACGGTGCGGTGAAAGCACAGTTAGGCATGCCCGATATGCGCCTGCCCATCCAGTACGCTTTCTCTTATCCCGACCGTATCAGTTCCACTTTCGACCGTCTCGATTTTGCCAAGTGCACCAACCTGACGTTCGAGCAGCCCGATACGAAGCGGTTCCGCAACCTCGCCCTGGCTTATGAAGCCATGTACAGAGGCGGCAATATGCCCTGCATCGTCAATGCCGCCAACGAAGTAGTGGTGGCCTCTTTCCTGAAAGACGGCATCAGCTTCCTCGGCATGAGCGACGTGATAGAAAAGACAATGGAACAAGCTATGTTTATAGCCAACCCCACATACGATGACTATGTAGCCACCGACGCGGAAGCACGGAGAATCGCTTCCGAACTGGTGAGCCGGCAAAGTCTCTGAGCAATGATTAGTAATTTGTAAATAGTAAAATAGTAAATAATAAACATGGAAACATTTTTGATTCGTGCCCTGCAATTGATAATGAGCCTTTCGCTGCTCGTCATCATTCATGAAGGCGGGCATTTTCTCTTTGCCCGTTTATTTAAGGTGCGTGTAGAGAAATTCTGCTTATTCTTTGACCCTTGGTTCACCCTTTTTAAATTCAAACCCAAGAAAAGTGATACTGAATATGCCGTAGGCTGGCTGCCGTTGGGCGGCTACGTGAAGATAGCCGGTATGATTGACGAGTCGATGGATACCGAACAGATGAAACAACCCGAACAACCGTGGGAGTTCCGTTCCAAACCGGCATGGCAACGCCTGTTAATCATGGTTGGCGGCGTACTGTTCAACTTCCTGCTGGCACTGTTCATCTACTCAATGATACTTTTTGCCTGGGGCGACCAATATATAAAGGTACAGGAAGCTCCCCTCGGTATGGACTTTAACGAAACTGCCAAGGCAGTCGGCTTCCAAGACGGTGATATACTTCTTTCAGCCGATGGCGTCCCATTCGAACGTTATGACGGAGATATGTTGAGCCAGATTGCCGATGCCCGTGAAGTAAGCGTGCTCCGCAACGGTGTGAAAGCCTCTGTCTATATTCCCGAAGACTTGATGCAACGCCTGTTGGCAGACAGCGTCCGCTTCGCGTCCTACCGTTTCCCGTACGTTGTAGATAGCGTAATGGTAAACTCTCCTGCTGCACAAGCAGGCATCCTGCCGGGTGACAGCATCATCGCCCTGAACGGAACACCGATTTCTTTCTCCGACTTCAAGCAAACGATGGCGGAACGTAAGAAAAACGAAGCAACTATGCTCAAAGACAGCATCGACCCTCGTCTCATCACCCTTACTTATGTACGTGACGGTGCAACGGACACCTTGACTATGCGTGTAGACTCCGCCTACATGATGGGAGTAACCGCCTGCCTGGTGACAGACCGCTTGCTGCCAATGGTGAAGAAACAGTATGCTTTCCTCGAATCCTTCCCCGCAGGCGTTTCCCTCGGCGTGAAGACTTTGAAAGGCTACGTCGGCAACATGAAATATCTCTTCTCCAAAGAAGGAGCCAAGCAACTGGGCGGTTTCGGAACTATCGGAAGCATCTTCCCTGCAACATGGGACTGGCATCAGTTCTGGTACATGACAGCTTTTCTTTCCATTATCCTGGCTTTCATGAACATTCTGCCTATCCCTGCCTTGGACGGCGGTCACGTGCTCTTCCTCTTCTACGAGATGATAGCCCGTCGCAAACCGAGCGACAAATTCATGGAATACGCCCAGATGACCGGTATGGTTTTGCTCTTCGGTCTATTGATTTGGGCAAATTTCAATGATATATTGAGGTTTTTCTTCTAACTTCCGGCACTGTGTGCTGGTTGTTGGAATAGAAACGGCGTTTTAACACAGTGTTAATACGCCGTTTTGTATCAAAGAAATGCCCCGGTCTGCCTGTGAGAAAGGGCGTTTCCCCGGTTTTTCCGTATATCCGGTTAGAAATGATTGTTAAATCATTAACAATTTCTTTTCCCGTTCCAAATCCGTTTCGTCCAACTTCGGCGAAGGCACCGTGCAAGTCTTGATATAGTCCCCTTCCTGACAAGTATAATTGTAATACACTTCCAGTTCCGGTGTCAACTCCGCCTTCGGAACCAGTCTCCCTTCCATTTTCAGAAACTCGTTCGTATCCGTGCTGTCCGACTGCTTCACCATTACAATACGCCGTGCAATCGGGTTGTGGTTATAGTCAAGGCATAGATAAAGCCCTTTCAGCATATTGGGAAACTCATAATGCGGCAGTTGCAGGTAAATAGTCACCAGGGCGAACTGCGGCAAATCCCGCTCGTTAAACATCAGATACGAATTTTGATGATTGCTGATAATCCCGCTTCCCCAGTGCATGGACTTGTATGCGTTAATCACGCCTACCTTCACATATTCACTGTTTTCTGAAGCGCAAATCATATAAGGCTCGATTTTCAGACTGTCCGTAGAAGAAGATAGGCTGTAACTAAGATAAATCCCGCTGTAATTAAAAACGTCCCGCACAGATTCCTTCATCTCTTTTCCCAACAATTTGATGAATGAGTTCCCGCTCTCTGCTTCACTCTGCTGCTCCGGTTCCATCTCCTGAAGCAGCAGTTTCATCGAAGCTACATTATTTAACAGGCGTTTCTTCGAGACATTGTTCACCGAAGCCAGTGAGTCGTCCAACGCTTCGTCCGGCGTGCGTGTTTTTAATAAGTCGATATAGGCGGGAAGCACGCTGGAGTACAGGGCGGACAGAACACTCGGCGCCATATCAATCCGGTCGGCGATTTCTTTCATCTTCACGCCGTTGTTTCTCAGATACTCAATTCTTTTATAAATCTCTGTCAGTTCATCCATAATTTTGAGTTGGCTAATTTGATTCCGTTGCAAAGGAATGACTAAAGTATTATGATTCTGTTGCATGAATATTACATTAATATTTCAATACATTCAAAAGCCGATATATACGATATGATTCATCAAAATTCATTTTTTCACTCGTCCCGACACCCTAATTTTGCACCGGAAACAAAAAAATAGAATTATGAATTTCAAAGAAAAACTGTCGCCTTCGGCTCAAAAGAAACTTTCCGATTTACTGTTTATCCTCTATGCGGGCGGAGCGGCACTGCTGTCTTATTCATTGGTCTACGCGCTTCGCAAACCTTTCACGGCTGCTACTTTCGACGGCATGGAACTGTTCGGCATGGACTATAAGATAGCGACCAGCATCATCCAAATCTTCGGATATATGGTATCCAAGTTTATTGGAATCAAACTTATTTCTGAACTGAAGAGAGAAGGCCGCCTGAAATTCATTCTTGTTTCTATCGTGGTTGCCGAGCTCTCTTTGGTTCTTTTCGGATGCCTGCCCCGTCCGTTCAATGTGCTGGCATTGTTCTTTAACGGACTTTCGCTAGGCTGTATGTGGGGTGTCATTTTCAGCTTCCTCGAAGGACGGCGGGTGACGGACTTGCTCGCTTCCCTCTTCGGACTCAGTATTGCGGTCAGCAGCGGCACTGCCAAGTCTATCGGGCTTTTCGTAGTCGATACCTTGCACGTCAGTGAATTTTGGATGCCCGCATTGATTGGGGCAGTCGCACTTCCCCTGCTCGCAGGATTCGGTTACGTCCTCGACCATCTTCCCAAGCCGACCGCCGAAGACAAGGCATTGCGTGTGGAGCGAGTCACCCTCGACAAGCAGCAACGCTGGGAACTTTTCCGCAACTTCGCCCCCATATTGTCACTGCTTTTCTTTGCCAACCTCTTCCTTACCGTCCTGCAAGACGTAAAAGAAGATTTCCTGGTGAAAATCATAGACGTGAATACCGCAGGACTTTCTTCATGGGTGTTTTCCAAAGTAGACGGTGTGGTCACTCTGATTATATTGGCGGTATTCGCCACATTGGCGCTAGTGAAAAGCCATATAAAAGTGTTGTCCGTCCTGCTGACCCTTGTCATTGCCGGAGCAATCACTCTCAGCTTTGTGGCTTTCAATTATCATAGCCTTCAATTATCCCCATTATTGTGGTTGTTTATCCAAAGCCTGTGTCTGTATTTTTCGTACCTCAGTTTTCAGACAATTTTCTTCGACCGCTTTATCGCCTGTTTCCGTATCAAGGGAAATGTCGGTTTTTTTATAGCAATGGTGGACTCTATCGGCTATACGGGCACTGTCCTCGTGTTAGTCTTCAAAGAGTGTTTCAACCCCGATTTGGACTGGCTGGAATTTTATAATACGATGGCGGGAACAGTGGGTATTGTCTGTTGCACGGCATTCACTATCTCTATGTTCTACCTGATGCAACGGTACAAAAAAGGAAAACAGAAAGAAATGCGTGCCGGCGAGTCCTGCCCACTTCCTTTCCTCGCTTCCTACTGACATAACAATAAACTAATAATTATATAGAAACAAGAATGAAAAAGATTGAATGTATTATCATGGACTGGGCTGGTACAGCCGTAGATTACGGTTGTTTTGCTCCCGTAGCCGCTTTTATTGAAGCCTTTGCAGAAAAAGGACTGGTGATTGATGTCGTGCAGACCCGCCGACCGATGGGTTTGCCTAAAATCCAGCATATCCGCGAACTGCTTTCCATGCCCGAAGTGAACGCTCAGTTCACTGCCCGCTATCAGCGTGCATGGACGGAAGAAGATGTCGTAGAGTTGAACCGCCTGTTCGAAAAGTATCTCTTTGTTTCTCTCGAAAATTATACAGACCCAATCCCCGGCGTAATCCCCACCTTGGAGAGACTGCGTGCCGAAGGTCTTAAAATCGGTTCTACTACGGGTTATACCCGCGAAATGATGGAAGTCGTTCTTCCCGCCGCACAGGCAAAAGGCTACCGTGTGGACTACTGTGCCACTCCGAACCTGCTCCCTGCCGGGCGTCCTGCTCCTTATATGATTTTCGAGAACTTGATAAAACTGTCTGTCCCCAGTCTTGACGCGGTAGTGAAAATAGGCGATACGATAGCAGATATCAAAGAAGGAGTGAACGCGAAAGTTTGCAGTGTAGGCGTTGTCCTCGGCAGCAACGAAATGGCACTTACCGAAGAAGAAACCAAAGCCATGCCCGCCGCCGAACTGGAAGCCCGCATCGCAGAGGTCAGCGAACGTATGCTTGCCGCAGGCGCTTCTTACGTGATACGCAGCATTGAAGAGCTTCCCGCATTGATTGAAACGCTTAATGCAGGAAAATAACATTCCTTTATTTATATAACCTCTTTATATATAACTTCTGAAAATTAATATCCATTTAAAAAGAATACATGATTATGAAACCATATTTATTATTAACTCCCGGCCCCCTTACCACCTCCGAAACAGTAAAAGAAGCCATGATGACCGACTGGTGCACATGGGACGAAGACTATAACCTCGGCATCGTCCAGGAACTTCGCAAAGACCTGGTGGGCATCGCCACTAAAAACACGGAAGAATACACCTCTGTCCTTCTGCAAGGAAGCGGCACATACTGCGTAGAAGCCGTTCTGGGCGCAACCATCACCCCGAAAGACAAACTTTTGATTTGCAGCAACGGATCCTACGGCGACCGCATGGGCAATATCGCCGAATATTATCACCTCGACTATGACATGCTCGCCTTTGAAGAGACAGAGCAGGTATCCGTAGAATACGTTGACGACTACTTGAGCAATAATTCCGATGTCACCCACGTTGCCTTTGTGCATTGTGAAACCACTACCGGGATTCTGAACCCTATCAAAGAACTCGCTCACATCGTCAAAATGCATGGCAAAAAACTAATAGTCGACTGTATGAGCAGCTTCGGCGGAATCCCTCTGGACGTGAACGAACTCGGTATCGACTTTGATTAGCAGCTCCAACAAATGTATCCAAGGCGTGCCGGGCTTCGGATTTATCATCGCCCTCCGTTCGGAACTGATGCGTTGCAAAGGCGTTGCCCGTTCGCTTTCCTTGGACATCTACGACCAATGGGAAACGATGGAAAAAGGACATGGCAAATGGCGTTTCACTTCGCCTACTCACGTTGTCCGTGCTTTCAAACAGGCATTGACGGAACTGCTCGAAGAGGGTGGAGTAGAAGCGCGTAGCCGCCGTTATTATGAAAATCATCGCGTACTGGTAGAAGGTATGCGTTCCCTCGGATTCGAGACGTTGCTCGACGATGGCATCCAGTCGCCCATCATCACCTCTTTCCTCTATCCGCATAAAGAATTTGACTTCAAGGCTTTCTATTATGCATTGAAGAGCAAAGGATTCGTTATCTATCCGGGAAAGATTTCAAAAGCAGATACTTTCCGCATTGGAAATATCGGCGATGTGCATCCCGAAGATTTCCGTCGTCTGGTAGAGGTAATCCGTGAGACGGAATATTAAAAAACTGACACGGAATAGAAAGCTGAATGAATGAAGCAGGTGGAATGAAGTAATTCCCCTGTCAAATAATAATGTGTAGTATGTTTTTTAAAGCCCTGAAAGATAAGGAATACGAGTTACTCCAGTCTTTCGGGGCTTCCTCTTATTTACTTTTGAGCGTAGAAGGCTGTGACAATCTCAAGCTGCTGACGATAGCCGCCACAACTGCAAACCCGCTTCCCACCATCAGACAGACAGCCGTACTCCGGTCATGCGTGACAAAACTGAAAAGCAAAGCCACCAATGTCGTTCCCGTAGTCTGTCCCAAGAGACGTGCCATCCCCAACATTCCGCTCGCTCCGCCCGAACGCTGCGTCGGAGCTGACGAGATAATCGTACTGTTATTCGGTGTCTGAAACAACCCGAAGCCCGCCCCGCATAGCATCAACCTCAGAATAATACTAATATCGGACGACTCGGCAGTCAGGCTCGAAAGCGAGAAAAGCCCGACGGCAAACAGCACCATTCCGATACTGCCTAATATCCCCGGATGGATACGCTCGACGAGATACCCGCCAACGGTGCCGTGACAAGCGTAGCCAACGGCCACGGAGTAAGCAGCAACCCGGTCATCACCTCACTGTGCCCCAACGTGTTCTGAAGGAAAAACGGCAGGGATACCATTGCCGACATCTGCGCGATAAACGAACAAATGGAAGTCAGGATAGACAGCCGGAAAATCGGTATTCGCAGCAAGTCGAGCGGTAGGAGAGGAGTTGTCTGAGTCAACTGCTGACGTACATAATACGTCCCGACTACCGCTACCACCACCAACTGAACGACAAGAAAATCCATCTTCTCATGATGCGCAAATCCGTCCAGCGTGTAAATCAGTAACCCGAAAGTTATCGCATTCGCTATGGCACTGATATAATCGAACTTCCGTTTCGACAATTCTTCCTGCTTCGGTAAATGCTTGATACCCAAAACCAACGCCGTGATTCCCAACGGCACGTTAATGGCAAACAACCAATGCCAACTGGCAATCGAAAGAATACCGCTAGCCACAGAAGGACCTGCCGCCGCCGATATGGCAACCACCATCGCATTAATTCCCATCCCCCGGCCAATCTGACTTTTCGGGTAAATATACCGCAACTGCGCCGTATTCACACTCGTAATGGCGGAAGCGCTGAACCCTTGGAAAATACGTGCCACCGTCAGCGTCCAGAACGAATCGGACAGCGCGCAAATCAACGAAGTGATACAAAACAACCCGATGCCCGAAAGAAAGACTTTCCGATAACCAATCATCTCCCCCAAAGCGGAAAAGGACAACAGGGATATGACGATTGCCAACTGATACCCATTGATAATCCACGTAGTCACGGCAGGCGTCGTCCCGAAGTCATGCGAAAGCGTAGGCAATACGATATTAACTATATTGATGTCCAGTACAGAAAGAGCGAATCCGACGGATACCACCGCCCAAATACGTTTGGGCATCGGCAATCCGTCGGATTCGTCAGATATATTATGAGTTGTATTTATTGTTTGTACCATAAAAACTTATTCTTGCAGCATTATCTTTTGTCCGTAAAAGTAAACAAAACAACCGTACAGGTGTTTTTGTTTTCTTTGAAAAATAAGTTTTTTTAGTGGTGGAGATTTTCTCAACTTTTGGATTATCTCTCCCTTCGGGATTACTTTAGTTTCAGAATCCGTTGATTGCTGCTCCCCCGAAACTCCAGGTAAGGAGAAGAGAGCGACTGCTCGAAACGTCCGTCCACCAACACGTCGATGTAAGGAAGAATAGCCTTCAACCGTGGTTTCGCCTGAATCTCCTCATACGTATACCCGGTGTAGCACCACACATTCATCCCCGTCTCTTCTTTCACCCGCTTGGCGAGCGACAGAAATTCTTCGGGATAGAAGAAAGGGTCCCCGCCGGAGAAAGTCACCCCGTCCAACAACGGATTCGCTTTAATCTCCCTGATGATAGACGAAACCTTCTCTTCCGTCAACAGTTCCCCCGCTTCCGGATTCCAACTTTCCGGGTTGTGGCAGCCGTGACAGTGATGAGCGCATCCGGCAAGATAAATAGAATACCGGATGCCTGCACCGTCCACTATTGTTTCAGGATAAGTTCCTAATAAATTCATTGGTTTACAAATGTTTCACACGGTCTTTTTCTTCCGCCCGTTTGGCAGAGTTCCAAGAACTCAGGTCGCCCGTCAGATAACCCGTGATACGACGCATGCGGAGAATACTTTCACTTTGGCAAACCGGACATTTGTCGAAAATCACCCCTTTGTAGCCGCAGTTGTGGCAAGTATCTACCGGATGATTGATAGAACCATAACCGATTCCCTCGTCATGCATCACTTTCACGATTTTGGCGATGGCACGCACATTCTTCTGCGCTTCCCCGTCCAGCTCCACATACGTGATGTGTCCGCCACGGGTGATGGCGTGGAAAGGAGCTTCCCGCTTGATTTTCTCAACGATGCTGATTGGCTCTTTCACGTCTACGTGGAATGAGTTTACATAATAATCACGGTCTGTCACTCCGGGGATTTTTCCGTATTTCCGGCGGTCCATCTTCGTGAAACGTCCTGAAAGTCCTTCGGCGGGAGTAGCCAGTACCGAATAATTCAAGTTATATTTCGCCTTGTATTCATCCACTACCTTATTCATTTCCATCACAGCTTCATACAGCGTGTCCCATGCCTTCTGGCTGTGACCGTGACCTTTGCCGTAAAGAGCCACCATCGCATTGTGCCCGCCGATAAAGCCGATTCCCAGCGTACCGCTGCGCAATACATCGCCTACCTGCTCGTTCGGATTCAGTTCGGCACCGCCTTTCCACACGTTATTCCCCATCATGAACGGGAACTGGCGTGCCAGTGCCGTGCGCTGGTATTGGTAACGTTCGTAAAGCTGGTCGGCTACCAAAGCAGCCATATTGTGTACGGATTCGATGAAAATCTCTTTCGCTTTTTGCTCGATGGCATCCGTGTTGCGTTCATCCTCTATTAAGTTTTCAGCCTTAATGCGGGCTTCGATAGCCAATCTCGGCATATTCAGCGTAGTGAAAGAAAGATTACCGCGTCCCAAAGACGATTTTTCTCCCGCCACATTCTCAAACACACGTGTACGGCAACCCATTGTCGCCAATTCGTAGATATAACGTTTCGGGTCGTCCGCTTTCCATTTCTTGTTCGTGTTGAAAGGCGTATCAAGGAACATGAAGTTCGGGAACAACGCCTTCGCGGTAGTCTGGCAAGCTTTCAGCAACAAGTCGAAGTTCGGAGCTTCGTAACGGTCTTTCATCGCATCTTCTATATTCTCCGCTTTCATCGCTTTCTCAAAGTCCTTTTCCGAGTAAGACACCCCGTCCTTCACCTTGAATATCTGAATCGGGAATACAGGCACTTCACCCCGTGTACCCAAACCCTCGATGGTAGCTTTCAGCAATTCCTCAATCACCATCCGCCCTTCGGCAGAAGTGTCCGTACCGTAATTGATAGAACTGAACACCACCTGGTTACCGCCGCGTGAGTGCATCGTGTTCAGGTTGTGGATAAATCCTTCCATCGCCTGGTGTATCCTTGCGGGTCTGCTGGTATGCCTTCTCCGTGATGCGTGCCAGGTGTTCCTTATCTATAATGATTTGTAGGGCTATCAATGCGATACGCAGCGTTTCGCGTTCCGCCTCGGTAGACTTGATAGACGGCAGATACCTTAATCAATGTGCGGATTGCCTTCTCGTCCGCCTGACTGCCGTTCTCCATCGCCACATAGAAGTTGATGAACGAAGCCATATGCTTACGGAAAGACTTCGCCACTCCTTTCGCCATGAAGAAGTCAAAAGCGGGAATCGCTTGTCCGCCGTGCTGTTCGTTCTGGTTAGTCTGGAAAATGATAGTCGCCAACGTCGCGTAGCTCTGAATACTTTGCGGGTACGGATGCTGCCGTTCTTTGTGCGGAAGCCTCGTTCAAAGAGGTCGTCCATGTCATATTGGATGCAAGTCGTCGTCTTGGTCGGATAATAATCCAAGTCATGGATATGAATGTCGCCCAACTGGTGCGCTTCGGCAAAACGCTTCGGCAACAGATATTTATAAGTATAATCTTTGGTCACTTCGGATGCAAAAGTCATCATCTGTCCGGCAGGGGTGTGGCTGCTCATGTTGGCGTTGCTCAGGTTGACGTCGTTCTTGTCAATGGCAACGATACCGTCCATCACGTGCTTCATCTGGGTTTTCTTGTCCCGTTCCGTATTCCGCCATTCGCGATAGATGATATACTTCTTCGCTACTTCCGGTCTAACCTTCATTAATGCCTTTTCCACTAAATCCTGAATCTCCTCTACGGTAATCGTAGGAGTGGCAAACTGACTGATTACATTCATCGTGATGTCAGCCACCAACTGCTGCTCATCCTGAATCCCCGTTGCACTGAATGCCTTGCTGATTGCATTCTTAATCTTACTGATAGAGAAATCTTCTCTTTTACCATCACGTTTGATGATACAAATTTCCGCGTAGTTCATAACTTTAACTCCCGAAAGTGATTAATAATATGTTTATTCGATTCCGGCAGGTCTTCTGACTTATCCCTCCCTCGCAGCGCCTTCCCACACCTACCGGTGCAGTGACATAGTGTGCGGATTCACAGAGAATTACAGCAGCGGGTACTGTCGCCGATTTGCACAGCGTTCCCTCATTGACTAAACCTCTTTTTAGCTCCGAAAACGGATACAAAGATAGAAGATAATCCAATACCCTGGTTAGCTTTTAACATTAAATTTCGGGAAACTTTTCTTTCTCGCTGATACAGAAAGTTTTCCGTTTTGGAAAACTTTTAAGAAAATACTTTTGTGGGAAGTTCTCTATTTTGCTCTTAAGGAAAGGACTAAAAAAACTCTGTTTTTTAGATGGGTGGCTGATAGGCGATTTTTATTCCGCTACGATAACCTCAATGTCATAACCGATGAACAGTCCGCTCTCTATGACGCCGGTGATTTTCTTCAGCCGTTCTTCGAGAGAATCGTCAATGGAACTAAAGCGGGTGTCGAGGATGAAGTTACCGTTTTCTGTAAAGATTGGTCCGTCTTTTCCGTGGGCGGGGCGTAGAATGATTTCCGATGCGCCCAGGCGTTGCAGTTCGCTTTCTGCATAAGCCAGTGAATCGGGAAAGATTTCTACGGGAACGGGGAATTTGCTTCCCAGCCGGTCGACCCGTTTGCCGGGGTCGATGATGATGAATGTCTTGAAGCTGCTCCGGATGAGCAGTTTCTCTTTGAACATGGCTCCGCCACGACCTTTTATCAGGTTCTGCTGCGGGTCTACTTCGTCCGCTCCGTCGAAAGTCCAGTCGGGACGTTTGTTCCAGAGGGTGGTTTGGGGGATACCTAGCTGTATGCAGGTCATGGAGATTTCTTTGGAAGCGGGGATGACTTCGATATGCAGGTGCTCTTCGCGAATCCGCCGTGCCAGTTCGAACAGCGTCAGGTAGACGGTGGAGCCGGAGCCGGCTCCGATGGTTTCCCCGTCTTTTGCTATTGAGGCAATCTCGCGGGCTACGTGTTCTTTCGCTTCACGGTTGATAATGGTGTCCGACCATTGAAGATGCTTTATCAGATAATTTTCCCAGTCCATAGGTTTGCGTTTTATATTTCTCTAATATATATAACGGGTGAACGGATAGGTTTGTTTATTTGTTAATGTGTTAACTAATTAACGGATTAATGGTCTGATTCGTTAAATAGTTATAGCTTAAGGTGGATTTAATTATGCTCTGTTTGTATGTGTGATTGTATGTGTGTAGATTTGTAGCATCAATAAGATAAATATACTGATAATCAAATAATGGCACGTCCGATTCAAAATACTCCTACTATAAAAGGTGAGGATGCTAAAAGATTTAGAAAAGAACTTTTGGAATCTCTTACCAAGAAGCTTACGCCCGAAGAAAAGGCTGCAAAGAAAAAGGAAATCAGAGAGATGGAAGAAAGTTATAATTTGTTAGTATCGATTTCTGGTGGAACATTCTATTGACTTTTGGAAGTTGCTGAAACAGGGAAAAGTAACAGTAACCCACTTAAATACAGATTATGAGTTTAAGTCGTTCAATTGCGGGAATACCGATTTGAACGATTTTTTATTTGCTGATTCGAAAATATACTTAAAGTATCTTCGCTATACCACAACGTTGCTGGAAACTGAAAATCGGATAATAGCTTATTACAGCCTTGCCAATGATTTGTTAAAGATATCAGATCGCCAGGATTTTGCTGATGAGATGGAAGGTTGTAGAGATAAAATTGAGTTTGATTTTTGGGAAAGATTTTTAAACCAAAAGATGTATCCAGCAGCAAAAATAGGAAGACTTGCCGTGGATAAAGATTTTCAAGACCAAGGTATTGGTACTTTTCTTATCAGGTCGTTAGTACAAAGTTTTATTAGGAAAAACAAGACTGGCTGTCAGTTTATAACTGTAGACGCTATTAATGATAATACTCAACGAACTATAAAGTTCTATGAAAATAATGGCTTCAAGTATCTCACAATGAATGACGTGAATAGAGAGTCGAGACAAATGTATAAATCGTTATTGGAGTATATCTAGGAGTAAACGGATTTCTATCTCAAATATTAGTTAGTGGTTAGTTAATTTTTAAACAGCGTTAAATGTTAACGAACCCCTGTATTCTATTAAACCGTGTTATAAATCGTTCTGCTTTGCCCCGAAAATTTGGAGATATGCCGAAAGTCCGTATCTTTGTACTGTGTTTTTCATAGTATTAGATTTAAGGTTAACAAAGATTGGCTGTCTGGGATAGATAGCCTTTTTTTTGTCCCTACGGTTTGTGGGTTTGTGCTGTTGACGGGTTCATTTTATGATTTTTCCCCATAACTTTGTTATCCAACTGCTATTGCAGGATTCATTATAGTTTGCAGATATTGCTTCATAAACTGTTTGTACATGTGCCAGTTCCCTATCTATCAATATTTTTATCTTTTCCAGTTCGGCAATTCTTTCATCCTGTTCTTCTAATTCTTTTTCTTGCTTTTCAATGATTTCGCAATACGTCTCGTTCACAAGTGTCGCATTGTGGTATTGCTTCTCCAATTCTTCGAGGTATTCTTCCGAAAACCTGCTCTCCTTTCTCCAACGCAAGAACCTTTTGAGTTCATTTTCGTCTATCAAAATCTCTTCCCCTCTTTTGGCATAGGAGTGATAGATTCTTTTCCAGATAAGAATGGTATCTTGCTGGATTTCATACTTTTGTGCTGCTGCTTCTATATTAATCATTTTGGACATAGTATTTGTTTTTTCATGTGTTTAATCATTGGGGATTGGGAGTAAATAACGATTAGCGGAATGATGCAACGAGCATTCATGCTTTCAGGTTTCCTTTTGGTGCGGAACTGCTGGTTAGGGCATTTATTGGGGTAAATGAAAACTGACCAACCGGATATAAGAAAGGCATGAATGCTGTTGTATCATATATCCAGTATCGAGGCCTTAGCAAACCTTTGACGAGATAATGATAACAACAGACACCCACGCCAATCGTTTATATATAACACATCTCTTGCAGATATGTTGATATACATCCGTTTTACGTGGAGTATCTGCCGTATCATCTCTCCGTCTAATGAAAAGTGCTAAGTTTTCGATACTGAGAGATAATACGTTGATTACTCCTTTATGGAATAAAAAACGGCTTTCTGCTTGTTTCATCTCGCTGATGACGCGGAAAGCGTGCGACAAAGATATATGTTTTTTTTGATATTCAATGAGAATATGGAGTGGAAATAATGGAATAAATAAAAGAAGTTTTGTATTGAGGGGATTTGGGGATGTTTTTTTATATAGGTTGTTTTTACACTGATTACGTTTTACAGTATCAGCCAGATTGCGATGATATGTCCTATGCTCCCGCCCAGGCAGAACAGGTGGAACGTGGCATGCATATAAGGCTTGCGCAATGAGTAGAATACAGCTCCCACAATATAAGAAACTCCACCGCCTATCAGCCACCAGAAAGCGGGAGCGGCTCCTGCCATCTCCAACTGGTCCAGCAAAGGTTTCAAGGCAACCAGTATCGAAGCGCCCATGCCCACATAACAGACCGTTTCGAGATTGCTGTGCTCTTTCAGCTTTTTAAAGCTGAGAATGAAACCGATAACAGCCGACAACCATACGAAAGAGAAAATTCCCCATCCCCATCCACCTGCATGCCGCAGTGTGAGCAGCGTGAAAGGCGTGTAAGTACCTGCAATATGCAGATAGATAGCACCGTGGTCGAACTTGCGGAGCAACTCTTTCACTCTCCCCGGACGACTGCCGTGATACCACGTGGAACTGACATAAGACGAAAGCATCCCTGCCAGATAGACAATGACGCAAGGCACTGCCCATTGCGCTTCGACGTTCACGGAAGCCTTTTCCAACAAGAAATATCCGGCTACGATTCCCAACAGGATGCCTGCTCCATGACTGAGCGTATTCGCCCATTCTTCTATATTATTGTATCTTTTGTTTTCCAACGTTCTCCTTTTTTTGAAGTATTGAGTCGCAAAGATACTTTATTTTCCGTAACGAATTATCTCGCTTATTCCTTTTTTAGAATGATTTTGCCACTATATTGCCCTGCCACCAGTTTACGGAAGCCGATGAATGTCTCGTATTCATCGGGAGCATAAATCCCTTTCGGCATGAATAAACGATGAACGATATGTATCTCTCTGTCCTTCACCTCGACACTGGAGTGGAAACTCCCGAATTTGCCCGTTACGTCAATAGGTTTCGGAAGACCTTCGATGGCATATCCTTCCGGCAAGCGGATACAGATGCTGTCCGTGTCCGAATAGCCGTAGTTGATATGGATAGGATACGTGCGCTTCGTGACGGAAGGGACGCTGAATCCTTTTCTGAAAATGTTGGCGGGGATAAACAGGCGGTTTCCCGTCTTATGCCCGTATTGGTTGCTGTTGACGGAATAGTCGAAGGTGATGGACGGGGCTGCCTCTTTGCACTCCTTTATTTGCAGGTTCAGGATGTCCGCCTGAGACAGGTTGATGTCCGAGCGGATGCGGTCTTTCTGCTTGTTGGGTGGCAGGTACACGATGCCCGCTTCGTCTTCGTATTGGAACAGGCGGGACACTTCGTTGACCGATATTTTCGCTTCCGCCGTGGGGGAGAGGGTGACGTCGGCGACGATGCATTGCGTATTCAGCGAATCGGGATAAGTGGGCAGACGGTGTATCCTGCCGCCTTCCGGTTCTATCAATAGGGCGTCGTGCCCGGCAATGCTCTGGTGGACGTAGCCGAAAGGAAGCTGCGGATTGGTACATTCTAGCCAAAGCGTATCCTGCGGAAGCGGGACTTGCAGAATGACGTGGTTCATCTGGTTGGCACTCGAAAAGTCGGGGAGCAACCGTTCGTTGGTAGTGCTGATGACTGTGTAAGTAGAGGGGATACCCAGTTCTTTCAGCATGGCGCGGGCGTAGTTGGACAAGCCTTTGCAATCGCCGAACCCCGTGCGGCAGACGTCCGTGGCGGCGATAGGCTGCAAGCCGCCGATACCTAACTGGATACTGACGTAGCGGGTGGTCTTGGCGAGATAGTCGTAGACGGCTTTCACTTTCTCCCGGTCGGTGGAACAGTGGGCAGTCAGTTCGTGCAGTTTGGCGCGGAAAAGGTCGGTGAGCTGGTCGCGTCCGTCGAGTAGTTGGTACTGCCATGCTCCGTACTTTTGCCAGGTGCTTATGTCTCCTTCGGATTTGTCGTACTTGAAAGCCGAAGGGGCGAAATAGACGCGGGGGAATAATTCGGCGGAGCTTGGGCCGAAAGGTTCCCTGAGGATGGGAGACAGTCGGTGTGCGGTGGCTTCTATTACTTGCTGTCCTTCGGGGCCGGTGGATTCTTTCACTTCGATTCCTTTTCCCAGCGTGTTCAGTTCGCGGTATCGGCATCCCTGTCCGGCGGGGAGCTCAATCCGGTAGGCGGCTTTCTCTACGCCCTGGTTGAAGCTCGTTTGCGGGACGAAGGTGGAGTAGCCGATTAGCCCGTTGTTGCATTTCATTTCCCATTCGTACTTCACCGTGAAGGGGAAGGAAGGGTAGTTGCACTCGTAATAATAGAAATAATCGTCCGTGGTGAGTGAGGAACTGTATTCGCTCTTTTGAAGGTCGGATTTCTTTATCTTGCGCACGGTCTGTCCCGAAGCGTTGATGATTTCTCCGGAGAATTTCTGCAGGGAGCGGAACATGTCGCATCCGCAATAAAAGGCGGCGTCTTCCAGTCCTTTGCGGTTGAGTATGGTGATAGTCCGGCTTTCCTTTTCTACGGATTGGGTCATGGATTTGCAGAGGATTTCTGTCCGGGCGTCCGTGACGACGGAATTGGCATCCTTCATCGTGTCTTGTGCGCGGGCGGGCGTTGCCTGAAGGCTCAGGCAAAAAACGACATAAGACAGGGCGGGTACTTTCTTTATGAAGTGCTTTATAGAGTTGGTTTGATTGGGATGTTTCATAATATATAAAGATTAAGCATTGTAAGTGCTGTGTCACATGAATGATAATTTTAAATTAGGCACGGATTACACGGATTACGCTGTTGCTTTATATAATCATATTTCTTAAAACCGTGAAATCCGTGTAATCCGTGCCTAAAATAGTAATATACCGAATGGAAACCTTGCTCCGGCGCTACGCCGGCTATATTTTCTTGAGTACCAATATTTCGTTGTTTTTCTCGGCAATCAGTTCCCAGAAGGATTTCACCAACTTGTATTCGCTGGTGGGATAAAGCAACTTGTTGGAGCTGAACGAGTAGGTGATGACAAGTTGGTTGCCGTTCTGATGTACGAGGTAGCGGCAGAATCCTTGTTTGTCTTCCGTGAACGCGTTCAGGGGAGCCGGCAGTTCGTCGACGGTATATCCTTCGGGGATGGTCAGGTTGGTCACTTGTATGATTTGTTCGGCATAAGGCATTTCCAGCGGCAGTTGGCGTTCGGCCTGGGTGAACGGGCACTTGCTGGCGTGCAGGAAAATCATTGGATTGATGTAAATCAGGTTGTCGTTCACGTTCGCTTGTTTTTCAAATTCGAGACTCTCCTTTACGGTGGAAGAGAAAGCGTTCGTACCTGTTGTCGAGAATGTTTTCACTTTGATGTTTTCTTCCGTTTCCAGTTTGGTGATAAATTCCGCGCTGTCCTTGGCGGCATGATAGTTTCTGCGGAAGTTGGCGGCATGCTGTCCGATGTATCCGGTCTGGCGGATTCCCGTTATTCGTCCGTCGGGATGAATCTGCGCCTTGACGGACGAGCGGATTTGGTTCTTGCCGAGTTGGCTGAGGTCTATCCAGTTGCCCCCGTCCGCTTTGCTGAGGAGACGGGCACGGTCTACCATCAGTACGGGCGGCAGTGTGTTCATATATCCGTTGGTGACGGAGCCGTCGAGGAATACGAAGGTGCTGTCCGTGTCCGCTATGCCGACTACGAACGTGTTCAGCTTCTGGATGGAAGGGTGCGAGAGTGGAAGAATCCCTAACGTCTTGCGGCTCATCACGGCCGGATAGCAGGGAATCTGCGCGTCGTGCAGCATGCTCATGAGTACGAAGTTGATGTCCGCGTTGCTGCCGGTTCCGTTCTTTATCGCTTTTCTCACTTCGCTGCCGTAAAGTCCGTATTGTCCGTTCCATGACATTTTCTTTTTGAGGAAGGTGTAGATGGCGGCAATCTTGTCCTGCCTGTCGGTCAGTTTGTCGAGCGCCAATGCAGCCATTTCGTCGCGGTAGGGATTGCGCATTTTGAGCAGGGAGCCGAAGTCCTCGTCTTCCAGCAGCATCTTGTCGATAGTCTCCCAGGTATTTGTGAACGATTTGTAGAGTGAACCGGGGAAGTTGATTCCACGCAGTTCGAAGCCGACACCGCTCATGTAATCGTCCGCGCACCATACGTATTTGTCGGGACGGATAGCGGGCAGTTGCTTGCCGGTAAAGCTCAGGTGGCGTCCGGTGCAGAGGAGCTGTTCCACTTGTCCGTTTTGATAGTGGAGCGTGTAGGAGAGGCTTTCGGACTGGTCTTTCATGTTCAGTGAATGTGAGCCTCTCATGTCGAGGTTGAACAGGAAGTATTCGGGGATGGTGATGTCATATTGCGTGTGGATGACGGGGATGCTTCTCTGCGCTTCCCAGTGGTTGATGCTGTAATAGAAGTCGGAGTTGAGCTGGTATTTGTACTCGAATACGGTTCCCTCACGGACGGCGGGGATGGAGAATTTAATCTGCATATAGCTCTTGTTGAGCCTTTCTTCGAAGACGAGGTCGCGTTTCATCTTGGTGCGTACTATCTTGCCGTCTTCGAGGTTGTAGGCGGAAGCGTCGAGCTGGGTGATGTTTTCTTTCATGGTGCCGCCTACTTTTTCTTTAGAATAATAAGGTATGATGATGTCCGCATAGGACGTGCCTTCGGATTTCAGTACCTTTATTTTTACCTCATAGGTGTACACGAGCCGGAAGTCATTGTTCAGCAGGTCGTAGCGGGCGTTGTTTTTGGTGTACAGTACGACGGCGGTTGCGGCGGTGTCCGGTGCGTAGGTGGTCATCTTCAGCTCTTCCTCGGTGGGTTTGCCGTATTTCATACTGGGGTTGATGACGTCTGTGTCTGTTTGTTGCGAGTAAACGGGCGACAGGGCTTGGAATAGTAATGCGCAGAGAATGAATAGTTTTCCCATTGTTAGTGTGTTTTTTTAGTACTATTCCCACAAAGATAAAAAAAATAGAAAAGGTGGTACTCCTTTCTCTATTTTTTTATTTATCGGATGGATAAAATATTATACTAAGTGTCCAATCCACTCTTCACGGTCGCCCGGAAGAAGGTCGATGACCGGAACTTCCACCATAGTGTAGCATCCCGGCTGTTGTCTCATCGAAGCGCGTGCCACGCATACCAATACCTGTGCGGTCAGTGCGGGTTGTTGATGCGCATATTAAATTCGAACAACTGGTTCTGCGTTTTTCCCGATACTCCTTTGCGAGTGAGATTTACACCGTGTCCCATATCGAGCAGCGCGTCTACGCTCGGAACGAGTTTCACGTGCGTCTCGTCGTTCACGAAGTAAGGGTCTGCCTTGATGGCGGCGTCCACTTCCTCAAACTTGTATCCGTCTTTCAGTTCGATGTACACCATGCGGCGGTGGATTCCCGTACCGGTGGGGATGGTCATGGAAAGGGCGGCTTTCACTCCGTCGACGGCTTTCACGGCTACGGTGTGTCCCATGCTCATGCCCGGACCGAAGTTGGTGTAGGTGATGCCTTTCGGGGCAATCGCTTCGAGCATCGTACGCACGATGGAGTCACTTCCCGGGTCCCAGCCTGCGGAGATGATGGATACGGCTTTGTGTTCTTTGGCGGCTGCGTCCAGTGTGCGGCGCAAATCGACGATGCCGGTGTGGATATCGAAACTGTCTACGGTATTGATGCCCATAGCCAGGTATTCTTTTGCATATTTCTCAACGCTGCGGGTGGGCGTGCAAAGAATTGCCACGTCTACGCCTTCCAGCTCTTTAATGTCCTTTACTACTGCGTAGTTTGCCAACTCTTCCGGTTTGTTCTCTGCTCCTGCACGACGAACGACTCCGGCTATTTCGAAATCAGGCGCTGCCTGCAACGCTTCAAGTACGTAGTGTCCAATGTTGCCATAACCGACGATGGCGGCTCTTACTTTTTTCATTCTTTTCTTGGTTTTATATGAACATTTTTCTTTGTTTCTGCCGCAAAAGTAAACAAATTATTAGGAAGGATTGTTTACGGGCTGCATTATTTTTATTTTTTTTTAGATTCGCTATGGATTGCGTGGAATACACCTTGTGCGTGCGTCAGATTTTAACCGTCGGGCTTTTAAAACGAATAATCTGTAGAAAACGGGATAATCTGTGGCGGGAAAGTTTTATCTTTGTTCCCATTATGATAGAATATATTAGAGGCGAGCTTGCCGAACTCAGTCCGGCAACCGCGGTAATCGACTGTAACGGGGTGGGGTATGCCGCCAATATATCCTTGAATACCTATTCGGCTATTCAGGGAAAAAAAACTTGTAAGTTGTATATTTACGAGGCGATTCGTGAGGACGCGTATGTGCTGTATGGCTTTGCCGAGAAGCAGGAGCGGGAGATTTTCCTGTTGCTGATTTCTGTTTCGGGCATCGGCGGGAATACGGCGCGCATGATTCTTTCCGCCCTTTCGCCTGCCGAACTGGTGAATGTAATCAGCACCGAGAACGCGAATATGCTGAAGACGGTGAAAGGTATCGGTCTGAAGACTGCGCAGCGTGTGATTGTCGACCTGAAGGACAAGATTAAGACGATGGGAATGTCTGCCTCGGGCGGCGTTGCCGGTGCGGGGGGCATGTTGCTGCAAGCTGCCAATGCGGAAGTGCAGGAAGAGGCTGTGGCTGCGTTGACGATGCTCGGTTTTGCCGCTGCGCCTTCGCAGAAGGTGGTGTTGGCTATAATGAAGGAAGAGCCGGACGCTCCGGTGGAAAAGGTTATTAAACTGGCCTTGAAACGATTGTAATGATTGTAACGACTGTAACGATGAAGGAACAGAAGATTTATATGCGGGCATGGACTGAGATGCATGGTCGTGCGAAGGTGACGGCTACGGATGAGTGGTATCTTAATCTGGCAAATGAACTGTTGCCGTTGGTAGCGAACTCTTATATGTATAAAGGCAGGGAAATGGTGGAAGACCAGCGACGGGTGGCTTTGTCGTGTGCCCTGTATCTGGAAGATTGCGTGGCGGACGCGGGAAACTGGCGGGAGTTTATTCATTGGCATAAGGAGAATTACGGCCGTTATCTGCCGTTCTATCCGCTGTCTGAGGACTACTTGCCGGACGAAATCAACCGTGAGGACATCGCTTTTCTGCTGTGGGCTATCAATTCGCCGGTCGGTGATGATTTCGACTGGGTGGAGAATCCGATGGACGCGGATTTGCTGGAGTTTGCGGGGGTGCTTTACGAACGCTTGGACGCTGTTTTTGAATCGGCTCCTATCAGCGAACACCTTGCTCCGGGCTGGATGATGGAAACGGAGTTGATGCGGAAGAAACGCGAACCTCTGCCGGCAGCTTTGCCGGGGGAGAAGATGCCGACCAATGTGGAACGCTTCTTTGAAGCGAGCAAAGGGGAGTCGCTCCTGTTTTTCGATTCGTATGACGCACTGAAATTCTTCTTTGTACATTCGTTGAAGTGGGAAGATGAGGAAGATGCTCTGTTGCCGGATTTGGCGGAGTTTGATAATTTCGTTGTTTACGGCAATCCGAAAGGGTTGTTGATAGGCCCTGATGTTGCCGAATTCTTTGCTGACGGGAATAATCCGCTTTATAATGCCGAAGCGGCTGAAGAAGGGCGTATGAAATGTTCTGCGAAGAGGGTTTATGTCCGTTCGACTTGCTGAAGTATGGAATGGAACATAATCTGCTGCCGGATGCGCAGTTCCCGTTCGAGAATGGAAAGGCGCTGCTACAGGAGAATTGGGATTTTGTGGCTCGCTGGTTCTTGGGTGAGTTTTATGAAGGAGAATAAGAAGTAAGTTATGCCAGTCAAAAAAAGTAATAATCCTTTTGCCGGGAAGGCAAAGCCCGGAGCGGGGAAAAAGAAGAGTTCCGGAAAACGGGTGGGTAAGTCGAAACAGGAAAAAGCTAATAATCAGTTGAATAGAAGGGTGAAATAAGGCTGTGGCAGTCTACGCCCTTTTGGGTTGAGAGATTACACCGTTTTATGAGGACAGAGTACACCGTTTCTTTATATGGGGAAACGTCGTTTCTTCGGAACAGGGAATAGAGAACGTTATGATAGAGTTGACGGGAACAGTTGCTGATATGAAAAAATCGCAACTGTTCCCGTCAACTCTTTTATCTTTAGCCGAGGATGCTTCTTTTACTTGTCGGTTGCTGCTTCCTGCGCTTTCCGTTCTTTTTTCTTATTGATAAATTCGATTTTCAGATTGGCTTCTTCTTGTTCTTTCTTAATCTGCTGCATGGCAGAAAGAATTTGTGCCAACTCGTAGACAGATGCCGCAGCCTGACGGTCGGTCGGGCTCATGGTTGTTTTGTAGGCACGGTCACCGAGGTATTCTACGCGGAGATTCTTGTCTTTGTTGAGGTTGATGAATCCGATAACGTTTCCGTCTTCTCCCAGTTTGTAGTCCGCTTTCTCTATTTTTTCATTCATGTCGGTCGTTTCGTAGCTGTCTTTGGAAGCCGGAGTTTCGGCAAAGCTGCCGTCGGGAGCAATCACTTTGACACCTACATGATGGATATTGCCTGCGCCGCAATAGATGGAAGTCATGCTCATGTTGCCCTGTTCGTCCACCTGAAAGCGGAGAAAGGAGCGGTGCATGTTCTTTTCGACGGTCTGTGCAGGGTGGAGATAATTGCCTATCTGTTGGTATTCAGCGTCCTTTTCAAGGATGAATTTGTCTTTGATGGCGTTGAACGCTTCGGTTTTTGCCTGGAAAGCGCTGTCGAGGTAAGCGAGTGTCTTCTGCTGTGCCTTTGTCTCTACGTCGAGCATCAGTGCCTGTCCCGCTTTGCGTGCTTCGAAGGCTTTGGGGTAGAGGATTTTGATACTGTCGATTTGCGACTTGGCTTCTTCGTAGTCGCCACGTTCGTAGGCAGCCTTGGCAATTGCCAGTTTCTCATTGGCTTTTTTCTCAAGTCCGTTGCCGCAGGCAGCCAGTGCCAGCGTGCCGCAAAAGAGGATAATCAGTTTTTCATCACAAGTCTTGTTTACTATTTTATTATTTACGGTTTACTATCCAGGACAGACGGCCTGTTTATGGTTCATTGTTCACTTATTAACGGCAAAAGTACAAATATATCCCTTATTTTTGTAATTTTGCACCCTCAAAACGTATAACTAAAAGGAATGATAGAGTTGACTCAAGAGGAATTGAAGCAGCAATTTAGCGAACCCATCTTCGGACAGATAGCCGAAACGGCGGATGCGCTCGGTTTGGAGTGCTATGTGGTAGGCGGTTATGTTCGCGATATTTTTCTGCAACGTCCCTCTAAAGATATAGATGTAGTAGTTGTAGGCAGTGGAATTGCAATGGCGGAAGCACTCGGCAAACGTCTGGGACGGGGTGCGCACGTTTCTGTTTTCAAGAATTTCGGAACGGCACAGGTTAAATATAAAGGTACGGAAGTGGAATTTGTCGGCGCACGTAAGGAGTCGTACCAGCGGGATTCGCGCAAGCCGATTGTTGAGGACGGTACGCTGGAAGACGACCAGAACCGTCGGGATTTCACTATCAACGCTCTTGCGGTTTGTCTCAATAAGGCGCGTTTCGGTGAACTGGTAGACCCGTTCGCCGGTTTGGATGATATGAAGGAGAAGACGATTCGTACTCCTCTCGACCCGGATATTACTTTTAGTGACGACCCGTTGCGCATGATGCGCTGCATCCGTTTTGCTACGCAGTTGGGCTTTTATATTGATGACGATACTTTCGACTCCCTTTGCCGCAACAAGGAACGGATTGAGATTATTTCCCGTGAGCGCATTGCGGACGAACTGAACAAGATTATTCTTTCACCGATTCCCTCGAAAGGGTTTATCGACCTCGACCGTAGCGGGTTGCTGCCGTTGATTTTCCCGGAATTTGCAGCGTTGCAAGGGGTGGAGACACGGAACGGGCGTTCGCACAAGGATAATTTTTATCATACGCTCGAAGTGTTGGATAATATCAGCAAGAAGACTGATAATCTGTGGTTGCGTTGGGCGGCTTTGCTGCACGATATTGCCAAGCCTGCCACGAAACGGTGGGAGCCGAAGGCGGGATGGACGTTCCATAATCATAATTTCATTGGTGAGAAGATGATTCCGAATATCTTCCGGAAGATGAAGTTGCCGATGAATGAGAAGATGAAGTATGTGCAGAAGCTGGTCAGTCTGCATATGCGCCCTATTGTCATTGCGGATGATGTGGTGACGGACTCGGCAGTGCGTCGTTTGCTCTTTGAGGCGGGCGATGATATTGATGACTTGATGATGCTTTGCGAAGCGGATATTACTTCCAAGAATATGGAACGCAAGCAGCGTTTCCTGAATAATTTCCAGTTGGTACGTCAGAAGCTGAAAGACTTGGAAGAAAAAGACCGGGTACGTAATTTCCAACCGCCGGTGAGCGGAGAGGAGATTATGGAAATCTTCGGTTTGCAACCCTGTCGGGAAGTGGGTGTGCTGAAAAGCGCGATAAAGGATGCTATTCTGGACGGTGTGATTCCCAATGAATATGAAGCTGCCCATGCTTATCTGATGGAGCGGGCGAAGAAGATGGGGTTGGTGCCGGTGCGCTGATATAAGTTGATATAAAGGGTAGGGTTAAATAAAATCGACCTTATTAAGAATATTATTCAGGCACGGATTTCACGGATTATACGGTAGCTAATCATTTGTGATGTGATTAACAAAAACCGTGAAATCCGTGTAATCCGTGCCTGAAATATAATAATCGCTTATCTTGTTATTTCTTCCGGTAATTGCGGTTACTGCTTGGGCAACGTCACAGAGAAATATGGATTCGGAGTATGTTGCTCAAAGATGATGGCTTTCATCTTTTCTACGATGTCCGGATGTTGCAGGGCTATGTCGTTGTCCTCGTGAATATCGGTCTTCAGATTGTAGAGGGACGGTTTTCCCTTTTGACGATTAGCTTCCAGTCACCCATGCGCACGGCTATCTGGTTCGTTTCGTTGAATTCCCAGTAGAGGAAGTCATGCTGTTTCTGTTTCTTCTTGCCCAGTAATGTCGGAGCGAAAGAGATTCCGTCGAAATAATCCACGTCTTTCTCCTTGTTGCGGTATTTCTTCTCATAGTTCTTGACGCCGGCTATGTCGCAGAAAGTAGGCATTAAATCATAGAAAGCACAGATATGGTCGTTTACTTCACCTGCGGGTACACGTCCCGGCCAACGGGCGATAAACGGAATACGTATGCCGCCTTCGTGGCATTGGCGTTTCAGTCCGCGCAGCTTTCCGTCTCTGCCGAAGAAAGTGGGGTCGGCTCCGCCTTCTTCATGAGGGCCGTTGTCACTGGAGAAGATGACTAGTGTGTGCTCGTCCAGTCCTTTCTCTTTCAGTTTCTTCAGGACTTCGCCTACGTAATAGTCAAGGCGGGTAATCATGGCGGCAAATTGGGCGTGCGTATGCGTGATGGCATTGTAGCGTGAGCCTTCACTGCCTTTGAATACTTTGTCCGGGTCGAATTTCGCTTTATATTCGTTCAGGATAGAATCTTCCGGTTGAACCAGTTCCGCATGAGGCAATGTGTAAGTAAATATACCGAAGAAAGGCTGTTTGCCGTCTTGATGGTCCAACCATTCCATTGCCTTCTCATGAATCATGTCGGCGGAGTATTGCGGGCGTTTCTGGTATTCGGGACCGTACATCGGATATTTGATGTTCTCGTCCATAATGACACGTACTACGCCTGTGTCGCCCAGCGCTTTGCTGTAACGGTTCAGGAAGTTGGGGTAGTAGAGGTGAGCCTGGAACTGGCAGATATAGCCGTAATACTCATCTATGCCCCGTTTGTCGGGAGTGGAGCAGGAGCCTTCGTAGCCGCCTGCCCATTTGCCGAACATACCTGTGGTATAGCCGTTGTCTTTCATGATTTCCGGCAGGATAATGTGGTCAGGGTCGTAAGGATGCTGTCCCACTACGGAAAATTCTTTGTTGTTTCCGTACATGATGATGGGGGAATTTCCCCAATATTCCTTGTTACCACGTACTTCGCAATGACCGCTGTGTTGTCCTGTCATGAACGAGGCTCTCGAAGGAGCGCTGACAGGGCTGCCTGCATAGGCTTGTGTGAAACGTATGCCCTCGCCTGCCATAGCGTCTATATGTGGAGTGCGTATAAACGGCTGACCGTAGCATCCCAAATCTCCGTATCCCATGTCATCACAAAGGATAAATATAATATTAGGTTGGGCAGTCTTTTTCTGTGCATTGGCGGACAGGGCGGATAAGAACAGTGTGCCACCAACTATTGAGATTGATTTATAATCCATTAGGTTGTGTATTTTTTTTAAAGGTTGAATGTATGTGTGCCCGGAATTATTTGCCTATAATATCCTTTCCGTCGCGTACGCTTTGGAGAATATTTTGCAGTTCGGTCACTTTTTCCGGCATCTGGGAAGCATAGTTGGTCACCTCTTTTACTTCCTGCATTTTGTAGAGTTGAGGTTCTTTGGAGTTTCCGGTTTCAATCTTCGGTCCCCATTGAATCATTTTCGGTCCGTTGCTTGGTTCGATGTATTTCCAGTCTTTGGTGCGGACGGATAAAGTGTGGTTGGAAGCCTGCTCGATAACCCACGGGCGGTCTTTCTTATCTTTGCCCAACCAGCTTCCGAGGAAGTTGTAGCTGTCCGGTGCGGTATTCTTTGGCATAATGGCTCCGGTCAGTGAAGCCAGAGAAGCCAACCAGTCGACTTGTGAAACCAATAAGTCCGAAGTCATGCCTTTTTTCACTCCGGCAGGCCAACTGACGATGGCAGGAATGCGGGTTCCGCCTTCAAAGGCGCTGTATTTGTTACCTCTTAACGGTCCGGCGGGGCTGTGTCCGTTGAGTAGTTCTTCCGCTTTATCGTCATATCCGTCGTCTACTACCGGGCCGTTATCGCTTGAAAGGATGATGAGGGTGTTTTCTCTCAATCCCAGTTTCTCCAGTGTGTTCATGATTTCGCCGACGCAATAGTCGAACTGTACGATAGCGTCACCTCTCAGTCCCATCGGGTTCTTTCCTCTGAAACGGTCGTGAGGGAAGCGGGGAACGTGTACGTCGTTCGTTGCGAAATAAAGGAAGAAAGGTTTATCCTTGTTTTCTTCGATGAACCGGATGGCGTGGGTAGTCAGTGAGTCTGCTATATTCTCGTCTTTCCAGAGTGCCTTGCCGCCGCCTTTCATGTAGCCGATACGGGAAATCCCGTTGACGATGGACATGTCGTGACCGTGGCTGGGCTTCAGGTTATACAGCATTTCAGGGTTGCTTTTTCCGGTAGGTTCACCTTCAAAGTTCTTCTGGTAGCTTACTTCGATAGGGGCGCTGGGGTCGTAGTTGGCTACTTTCCCGTTTTCGATGTATACACAGGGGACACGGTCGGCTGTGGCAGCCATGATGTAGTGGTAGTCGAAGCCTAAATCGCCCAGTGCGCAGGGCAGGGGAGCGTTCCAGTCTTGTGTACCGGCTTTATCTCCGAGTCCAAGATGCCATTTGCCGACGGCAGCGGTAGTGTATCCTGTACTTTTGAACATATCCGCCATCGTGTATTGTTCGGGACGGATAATCATTCCGGCGTTTCCGGCAGCTACGTCTGTACCTTTTTTGCGCCATGCATATTCGCCCGTCAGCATGGAATAGCGGGAAGGGGTGCTGGTTGCGGCTGTGGCATGGGCGTTTGTGAAAAGAATGCCTGATTCAGCCAGTCGGTTGACGTTGGGCGTTTCTACGTTTTTGGCTCCGTAGCATTGCAAGTCTCCGTAGCCGAGGTCGTCGGCGTAGATAAATACGACGTTAGGGGTTTTTGACTTTGTCGGTGTTGTGTTTTCCGGCGTTTTGTTCGTTGCGGTTACTGTGCAGGCAACAGAAGATACAAAGGTTAGAATCAAAGGTTGTTTCATCATCTTGTTGGGGGTGTTATTAAATTGATTAAATTTTTTGATAGAATGGGTGTGTTTATTAATGTATGTATTAAAAAGTATATTGAAAAGGTCTGTTTTAAATGACAGAGTGAAAGCCTCTTTTTATCGAGGCTTTCTCATTGTATATGCTTTTTGCCTTTTATTAGTGTCCTCCTAATGCAGATATCAGCTTAATTCGATAATTTCTTCATTGCAATTAGTCAGTTTTTCGATTCCTTCGTTGGTGACTACCCAAGAGTTTTCTATGCCGACAGGCCCTATGCCCGGCAGAACGATTTTCGGTTCGAGGGCAAACACCATTCCCGGTTCCAGTTCCTGCTTGACACGGGGGCGAGTACCGGGCTTCATTGATTTCGAGCCCGATGCCGTGACCGATAAACTTGGCTTGCTGGCCTATACCCATGAATTTGTCTGCAAATCCGGCGGTGGTAACTATTTCGATGGCTGCATCATATAACTTCTCGCAAGAAACACCCGGACGGGCTATGGTGGCAATCTTTTCTTGAATGTCGAGGCAGACTTGATGAGCTGCATAAGCCTCTTCAGGTAGCTTTCCGATGGAGAATACGCGACTCATGTCACCCATGTATCCGTTGAAATTGCCGCCCAGGTCTACCATGACGCTTTGTCCTTCTTTCAGCGGAGTTTTGTTGGCTCCACCCGGCAGGGCAGGGTCAAGACCTTGACCGCCTAAAGCAAAGTCATACGGGGAAGGATAACCGGCATTGTCTCCGGTCAGCACGCTGCCCATGAAGATTTCCATGCTGCGTCCGAATACGCGGAAGATGCCCAAACAACCTTGCAGACGCATCAGGCGTTCAATCTCGATAGAAAACTCGATGTCTGTCATGCCGGGACGATATACGCTTGGTATCAGGTCGTACGCCTTTGCATGGGCGATGCCCGAACGGCGGAACATTTCGATTTCGATAGGAGTCTTTACACTGCGTGCCTGGCGAATCAGTGGGGTTCCGTTCACAACTTCCGCTTCAGGGAACAGGCTTGCCAGACGGCAATATTCCGTGTAGGGAAGTTCGTCGCCTTCCAGCATCAATTTTGCAGGCATCGGCAATCCCTGTTCTTTCAGCAAATCAACAATTTGTTCCGGTTTACGGATAGGGAACGCATGCTCGCCTGTGATATTATTGGGACGTTTGAAAAACAGCAATGCAGGTGAGTGGAGAGTGGAGATAAATATAACCGCTGACTACGCAGCCATAAGTATAAATTAAATTTGCATTACAAGTGATTAGCGCGGCATCAATGCCCTGTAACGCCATCAGACTGCGAATCTTATCGCGGCGGAATTTTAATTCGGGTTGTAGCATCTTTATTTATTTGTTACATGAATATTTATTGTAGAACTATTAGTTACCCTATTGATGCCACAAAGATAATTAATTCCATGGAAAATATGGTTAATTTCAAAAAAATAGCGCTGCCCGCGTCCTGTCACAGGAGGCGAGCAGCGCAAACCACAAATACAAATACAACTAAACAAAGTCTTTTTAAATGACGCCTTGTCCCATCATTGCGTGAGCTACTTTCATAAATCCGGCAATGTTGGCACCCTTTACATAATTAATGTATCCGTCGGGTTCCGTACCGTACTTCACGCATTGCGCGTGGATGCCGTGCATGATTGCGTGGAGTTTTTCATCCACTTCGGCGGCACTCCAGCTCAGGTGCATGGCATTTTGGGACATTTCCAGTCCGGAAGTGGCTACACCACCTGCGTTGACTGCTTTACCCGGGGCATACATCGTCTTATGTTCGATGAAAAGGTCGATGGCTTCCGGCGTACAGCCCATGTTGGAAATTTCTCCGACGCAAAGTACGTCATTTTTTATGAGATTTTGAGCATCTTCTCCATTTAATTCGTTCTGGGTCGCGCAAGGGAGTGCAATATCCGCTTTTACTTCCCACGGACGCTTGCCTTCTACAAAGGTTGCGTTCGGATATTTTTCCGCGTAAGGAGCAACGATGTCATTACCCGAAGAACGAAGTTCAAGCATATAATCTATCTTTTCGCCGCTGATGCCGTCCGGGTCGTAGATATATCCGTCCGGGCCTGAGATGGTAATTACCTTGGCACCCAGTTCGGTGGCTTTGGTTGCTGCGCCCCAGGCAACGTTTCCGAATCCGGAGATGGATACTGTCTTGCCTTTGATATCAATGTTTTTTGCCTGCAACATCTGATTGACAAAGTACAGACCACCGAAACCGGTAGCTTCGGGGCGAATCAGGGAACCGCCGAATTCCAATCCTTTTCCTGTGAAAGTGCCTGTAAATTCACGGGTCAACTTCTTGTACATTCCGAACATATAGCCTACTTCACGTCCGCCTACGCCGATGTCACCGGCAGGCACATCCATGTCGGGGCCGAGATGACGCCACAATTCCAGCATGAACGCTTGGCAGAAGCGCATGATTTCGGCATTGCTCTTTCCACGTGGAGAGAAGTCGGAACCGCCTTTGCCGCCACCCATAGGCAGGGTAGTGAGCGCGTTCTTGAATGTCTGTTCGAAACCGAGGAATTTCAGGATGGAAAGGTTCACGGAAGCGTGGAAACGGATACCGCCTTTGTACGGGCCGATAGCGTTGTTGAACTGTACGCGATAACCGAGGTTGGTCTGCACTTCACCGTTATCGTCTACCCACGTCACACGGAAAGTAAAGATACGGTCGGGCTCTACCAGTCTTTCTATGATTTTAGCTTTTTCAAATTCAGGATGTTGATTGTATATATCTTCAATGGAGAGAAGAACTTCTTTTACTGCTTGAAGATACTCAGATTCACCGGGATGCTTTGCCTCTAAAGAGGACATGATTTTTTGGATGTTCATGATACTATATTTTAAAAGGTTAATTCTGATAAAATGTCAACTAACTCACTGCAAATATAGGAAAATTTTTCAAAGTCGCTTGTTTTGAAGCGGATATTTTGATTAATTAATAATAAAATGTTATATTTCTCTGTTGAAAAACACAAAGTCCCGTGACCTGTAATGTAAAATACAGGCTACGGGGCTTCTATGTGTTTGCAAATAGAAAGTCGCGCTTTAGAATTTCGGCTTCATTCCCAGGTTATACATGATAAATCCGTAGATGTCTGCTTGTTCTTCCAGCACTTTCGCCATCGGTTTGCCGGCACCGTGTCCGGCTTTGCTGTCGATGCGGATGAGTGTGGGGTTCGTGCCGTCATTGTCTGCTTGCAGGGTAGCGGCAAACTTGAATGAGTGAGCGGGAACTACACGGTCGTCGTGGTCGGCAGTGGTGACGAGGGTTGCGGGATAGTTAGTGCCCGGTTTGAGGTTGTGCAGCGGAGAGTAGCCTTTGAGGTATTCGAACATCTCTTTGCTGTCTTCGCTTGTCCCGTAGTCGCTTGCCCAGTTCCAGCCGATGGTGAATTTGTGGTAGCGGAGCATATCCATTACACCTACTTGCGGGATGGCAACGCGGAACAGGTCGGGGCGTTGCGTCATGCAGGCACCTACCAGCAGACCGCCGTTGGAACCGCCTACGATTGCTATCTTGTCCTTATCGGTATATTTCTGATCGATAAGGTATTCGGCGGCAGAGATGAAGTCGTCGAATACGTTCTGTTTTTGCATTTTGGTTCCCGCTACGTGCCAGTCTTCGCCATATTCGCTGCCACCGCGAAGGTTGACTTGGGCGTAGATTCCGCCATTTTCGAGGAACGGGATGCGGATGGCGCTGAAACTTGGGTTGAGGCTGATGCCGAAGCCACCGTAGCCGTAGAGGAATACGGGATTCTTGCCGTCTTTCTTCAGGTTTTTCTTATAGGTAAGGAACATCGGGATTTTCACACCGTCCTTGCTGGGATAGAACACTTGTTCGGTCACGAAGTCGTCCGAGTTGAACTGTACTTTCGGGGCGCGGTATAGTTCGTAGGTGTTGCTGTCCATATCATATTTATAGGTAGCGCCGGGAATGGTGAAAGAAGTGAATCCGAAGAAACATTCCTTGTCATCCTTGTTACCGCTGAAACCTACAGAGCCGAGTGACGGTAATTCGATTTCCTGCAATTGCTTGCCGTCGAGACTGTAAACGTAGGCATGGTTGGAAGCGTCTTTATCGTAGGTAAGGAACAGTTTGCCGCCAATCACTTCTGCATTGGAAAGGACAGCTTCCGATTCGGGGACGAGTTCTTTCCAGTCTTCCAATTTGGGACGGTTGATGTCGGCTACCATGATTCTGTTTTTCGGTGCGCCATAGTTAGTGTAGATATAAATCTGGTCACCGATTACTTCAATCGGGTAGTATTGGTAGTCGAGGTCGGTAGTCAGTTGGATGAAAGGGGAGTTCGGTTTTTTCAGGTCGCGGATGAACAGATTGTTTCCTCTTCCGGCACCGGATTCTGTCAGGAAGAGGATGCGTTCGTCTTCACTGGTGCTAGAAGTGTAGAAGCGTTTCGGATAAGCCGGATTCTGATAAACCAGTTTGTCTTTCGATTGCGGTTCACCTATTTTATGGTAATAGATTTTATGATTTTCGTTCACGTTGGAGAACTCTTTTCCTTTGCTTGGAGCATCGTAAGCGCTGTAATAGAAGCCGTCTCCCTGCCAGGCGGCACCGGTGAATTTAGCCCATTCGATGTGGTCTTCCAGCAGTTTGCCGCTTTCGGTGTCCATTACATAAATTTCAGACCAGTCCGAGCCGCTGCGCGAAATGCTGTAAGCGGCGTATTTGCCGTCGTTGGAGAAGTAAAGGCCTGTGAGGGCTACTGTGCCGTCTTCCGACAGTTTGTTCGGGTCGAGGAATACGCGGGGTTCACCGTCCAGAGAATCTTGTACGTAGAATACGCTCTGGTTCTGCAAACCGTCGTTCTTGCTGAAGTAATATTTTCCATGTTTTTTGATTGGGGCGCTGATTTTCTCATAGTCGGCCAGTTCCGTCAATCGTTTCAAGAGGTTTTCCCGGAAAGGGATTTGGCTCAGGTACTCGTTCGTCACTTTGTTCTGTGCTTCTACCCAGGCGGTAGTAGCTGCACTGGTGTCGTTTTCCAACCATCTGTAAGGGTCGGGTACTTGCGTGCCAAAATACACGTCTATTGTGTCTACCTTTGCCGTCTCGGGGTAGACCAGCTTTTTCTGCTGGGGAGCGCATGACATCACCATGATTCCACTCATTAATAAAGTTACTTTTTTCATGTGAATAAAAAGTCTTTTTGAATAAACTTAAAGTTACAAATCTACAAAATAATAAGAGATAAACAAGGAAACTTTATAAAGAAGATGGTGGAAAATGAGATTTAAAGAATTAACTTTGCAAAATGTGATTTTGAAGAATGACGACTTGAATAAGAAAGGAGAATTATTTTATGCTCAGTAAATATAAATTAAACCAGCTTTACTTCAAAGATACGCAATTCGCTAATTTAATGACCCGGCGAATTTTTAACGTGTTGTTAATAGCCAACCCTTATGATGCTTTCATGCTCGAAGATGACGGACGCATCGATGAGAAGATTTTCAATGAATATACTTCATTATCTCTGCGTTATCCGCCCCGGTTCTCGCAGGTGTCTACGGAAGAGGAAGCGTTGGCGCAGTTGGAAAGTATGTCATTCGACCTGGTGATTTGTATGCCGGGCACGGGAGATAACGACAGTTTTGACATCGGTCGGCATATCAAGGAGAAATATGAGCATATTCCTATCGTTATCCTGACTCCTTTTAGTCATGGTATCACGAAACGAATCATCAACGAGGATTTGAGCGCGTTCGAATATGTGTTCTGCTGGTTGGGCAATACCGACTTGTTGGTGTCCATCATTAAGTTGATGGAAGATAAAATGAATCTGGAGCATGACGTACAGGAAGTGGGTGTGCAGTTGATTCTGTTGGTAGAGGATGGTATCCGTTTCTATTCTTCCATTCTTCCGAACCTGTATAAGTTCGTTTTGAAGCAAAGCCAGGAATTTTCTACGGAAGCTCTGAATGCGCACCAGCGTACGCTTCGTATGCGCGGGCGTCCTAAAATCGTGTTGGCGCGTACGTATCAGGAAGCGATGGAGATTTATCACAAATATCAGAATAATATATTAGGTGTAATTACCGACGTGCGTTTCCCGAAAGTGGAACGGGGAGAGAAAGACGGTCTGGCAGGTATCAAGTTATGTGCCGAGATACGGAAGAACGACCCGTTTGTACCTTTGATTATCCAGTCTTCCGAATCGGAAAACTCTTCTTATGCAGCGAAATACGGTGCGAGTTTTATTGATAAGAACTCGAAGAAGATGGACGTTGATTTGCGCCGCATTGTTTCCGACAATTTCGGTTTCGGTGATTTTGTTTTCCGCAATCCCGAGACGGGTGAGGAGATAGCGCACGTACGTAATCTGAAAGAGTTGCAGAATATCCTGTTTGCCGTGCCTGCCGAATCTTTCCTGTATCATATTAGCCGCAATCACGTGTCCCGCTGGCTTTATTCGCGGGCTATGTTTCCTGTGGCAGAGTTCTTGAAGCCCATCACCTGGAGCAGTCTTCAAGATGTGGACGCTCATCGCCGCATTATCTTCGAAGCTATCGTGAAATACCGCAAAATGAAGAATCAAGGAGTCGTGGCGGTCTTCAAACGCGACCGTTTCGACCGTTATTCCAATTTTGCCCGTATCGGTGACGGTTCATTAGGTGGAAAAGGGCGCGGACTGGCTTTTATCGATAATATGGTGAAGCGTCATCCTGAGTTTGACGAGTTTGAAAATGCGCGGGTTGCCATTCCCAAGACGGTGGTGCTCTGTACCGACGTATTCGATGAATTTATGGATACTAATAATCTGTATCAGATTGCCCTTTCGGATGCAGACGACGATGTGATTCTGAGATATTTCCTGAAAGCAAAATTGCCGGACAGACTGGTAGAGGATTTCTTCACTTTCTTCGATGTAGTGAAGTCTCCGATTGCCATCCGTTCTTCTTCTTTATTAGAGGACTCTCATTATCAACCGTTTGCCGGAATCTACAATACATATATGATTCCTTATCTGGACGACCGTTATGAGATGTTGCGTATGCTTTCCGATGCTATCAAAGGAGTGTATGCTTCGGTATATTTCCGCGACAGCAAAGCATATATGCAGGCTACTTCAAATGTTATCGACCAGGAGAAAATGGCTGTAATCTTGCAGGAAGTGGTGGGCAATCAGTATGGCGACCGCTATTATCCTTCCATGTCCGGCGTAGCCCGTTCGTTGAATTATTATCCGTTAGGCGATGAAAAGGCGGAAGAAGGAACGGTAAACCTGGCTTTAGTATTAGGAAAGTATATTGTGGACGGTGGCATGACTCTCCGTTTCTCTCCTTATCATCCGAATCAGGTGTTACAAACCAGCGAAATGGAAATAGCCCTGAAAGAAACACAAACCCGTTTCTATGCTTTGGACTTGAAGAACGCAGGGCATGATTTCTCTATCGACGACGGCTTCAACCTCTTGAAACTTCACGTGAAAGAGGCGGAAAATGACGGCGCTTTGCGCTACATCGCTTCTACATATGACCCGTATGACCAAATTATCAGGGATGGCTTGTATCCGGGCGGCCGTAAAGTGATTACGTTTGCTAATATCCTTCAACATGATGTTTTTCCGTTGGCACGTATTCTTCAATTAGTGTTGAAATATGGTGAGCAGGAAATGCGTCGTCCCGTTGAGATAGAGTTTGCGGCTACGCTGAGCCGTGAGCAAGATAAAACGGGTACTTTCTATCTCTTGCAAATCCGGCCTATCGTAGATAGTAAAGAGATGTTGGATGAAGATTTGAACGAGATACTGGATGAGGATGTAGTGCTTCGTTCGTACAACTCATTGGGACATGGCGTTATGAATGACATTTGTGATGTTGTCTATGTCAAGACCGACGGTTACAGTGCTTCGAATAATCAGGCTATTGCCTGGGAGATTGAGAAGATAAACCAGCAATTCCTGGACGCAGGCAAGAATTATGTCCTTGTCGGGCCGGGACGTTGGGGAAGCAGTGACACATGGTTGGGTATCCCGGTGAAGTGGCCGCATATCTCCGCCGCCCGTGTAATCGTAGAAGCCGGATTGACCAACTATCGCGTAGACCCCAGTCAGGGCACGCACTTCTTCCAGAACTTGACTTCTTTTGGAGTAGGCTATTTCACCATCAATGCCTTTATGAACGATGGGGTTTATAATCAGGAATTTCTCAACGCGCAGCCGGCAGTGGAAGAAACAAAATACCTTCGTCACGTCCGTTTTGAAAACCGATGATTGTCAAGATGGACGGGAAGAAAAAACTCGGAGTCGTCCTGATGCCGGGTATCGACAAATAAGTTCTGTTAACACTCTCAACTTGAATAAGGAAAGTTCTGTTTTTCATATGAAAGACAGAACTTTTGTATTTTACCTCTTTAAAATAGTCATTTTTTTAGATACGTAAACTTATTTGTGTCCCTTTTTTCATATTGGGGAATAAAACTTTCTTTGGATACTTTATTATAAAGAAGTAAAACTGTACTTTTGCGTTCAGTTTTATACATTTTAGAGATTCTAGAGAGATGAGTAACAGACAACTAGTAAAACTAGCTTTTTGTATATGTCTTTTGCCTCTGTTTTTTTCTTGTTCTTCAGAACGTGACGAAGGTAGTGAAGGAAGTGGGACATTACATGTACAGGTTAATGCAAATCCCGAGGTGGTAGTGGGAACCAATACTCGGGTGGGTGACGGAACAGAACAGGGAGTTCCTGATGTAAATGATTTCTCTTTTTCCATATTTAAAGGAGAAACTCTTCGTGGGAAATGGGCTACTTTGGCAGATTTTCGGTCTGATGATGAGCTTACACTTCGTCCGGGAAATTATACAGCAGTTGCTTCGTATAGTGATGTCGAAAATGAAGGATTCGAATTACCATATTTTGAAGGTAATCAATCGTTTACTATATCGAAAGGAAAAACGACTAATGTGAAAGTGACTTGCTATTTAGCGAATGCAAAACTAAAGATTGCTTATACGGATGCTTTTAAAGAATTCTTTTCTTCTTACTCTTCCGAGGTTACTTCTTCTTTAAATAATATAGTTAAGTATGAAAAATTAGAAGAACGTTATGGATATTTTAAACCAGGAGAGCTGCAAGTCCGTACAACATTTCGCAAAAAGCAAGGTAGCAGTCAGGAAGTGACTGTGCAAGCAAAAACTTTTTTTGCAGAAGCCCGTCATGCTTATATTTTGACGCTTGATGTGGATGCAGGTTCATCAATGGTAAATATATCGTTCAGTGACGATATTCCAAATCAGGAACCAATAACAATTGATGTTTCTGACGAAGCGTTAAGTGCTCCGGCTCCTTATCTGAAAGCGAATGGATTTGGGACAGAAGCATTGTCTGTTGTTGAAGGTAAAAGTGCAGAATCATCACAGATTTACGCATATTTGAATGCGGCTGGTGGGATTGCCCATTGTAATTTGACAACTCACTCCAATACTTTGATTGAGCAAGGATGGCCGGAGTCGGTGGACTTGGCTAATGTGCCTGCCGAGATTTTAGAAAAAATGCAAGGGTTAGGATTGAAAATCGTAGGTCTAAGTGACAAGAAGGATAAGATAGCGATGATTGATTTTACAAATGTTATCCCTTTCTTGGAATATAAAGAAGGGGACGCAGAACATCTTTTCACTTTAAATGCGGTTGATATACTTTCAAAAACCAATGAAGAACCGTTGACTCTCAAAGTGAATAGTCTGGATAATAAGTTTGCAATTACTACTGGACCTACAATTGCTTATGGTACGACCAAAGTGAATGTGAATATGACGCTTGATGGAGATCCATTAAAAGTTAATTATTGGTTGAAGGTAGGTGATAGCAAGCAAGCTATTACTCCAAAGAAAATAAACTCTGATAAGGAACAACATCAACTGACTTTTGTTTTGCCTGAGTCACAGACTTCCGTAATGCAAATAGAAGCTAACTACCTTCGTCGGATGAAGTCGGTAGAAAGTACTGTTGAATCTCCATTATATACACTTAGTTTGGCTTATCCTGGTGATGTTTGGAATAATAAAGCAACGCTACAGGTAGATAAGGTGGTGGAAACAGGCTGGGATTTTCAATATTCTAAAAAAGGAAATTGGAGTGCTGCGGATTATTCGTTATCGGGAACAGAAATATATTTGAAAAGCCTTCCATCGAACGAAAAATTGATTTGTCGATTTGTAAATAGAGATAAAGAAGGTGATATTGTTGGAACTTCTAATCTTTTGACGATTCATACGGAAAAAGAAATGCAGCTTCCTAATGCCAATATGGAAGAGTGGTCTTATGAAACCGGAACAAATGACTGGTGGCGTAAATGGTTCCCATGGAATAGTGAAAGCTCTAAGGGCTGGAATACTATTAATGAGAAAACTACTGCTGATGGTGGTGGAGGTATTGCCAGTGCTTATGCTTATATCGCAAATTCCGGTACGATTCAGACTGCTGATTGTTATGAAGGAGATTATGCAGCATTAATACGAACTATAGGTTGGGGTAAAGGAACTACAGCTCCAGGTCCTTTTTGGGATGGAAGCATGAAAAGAGTGGATCCTGGTTATCTTTATTTAGGAGAATATTCAGAAAGTCCGGAGAGTACCTACATTCCTTATGCTTTTGTTTCTCGTCCTGCGGCTTTATCTTTCTATTATAAGTATACTCCTGCGTCGGGTAAACAACAAAGTAATGATAATTTTGAAATTCGAGTGATTGTTGAACATAGAGAGGGAGATAATAAAATAGTATTAGCGGATGAATATCTTAAAGAAGGGGGGATTGTTGCTGAATATACCCCAAAGAAAATTCAGTTAAACTATGTTGATGTTCATCATCAGGCTACCCATTTGTATATATTATTCAAATCAGGAACTGTAACAGAATACAAATATTTCAAGGTACCTTCAAGAATGAATTTAAGTGATGGTGAATATATTGGAAGTCAGTTGTATATTGACAATATAAAGTTAGAATATAATTAAAAAAAATGTGCTATGAATAAAATAGTATCTATAATAATCGTTTTAATCTTGAGTATGCATATACTTACTTCATGTGATCGCGAAAACATGGATTTTGGAAAAGAGTCCAATGATTATGGACAAGTGAATTTGGCTTCTATGGGACTGTCGGTAAATGTAAATGCTACTCCAGTATCTCGTGCTGAAACAGTAGATCCCAGTAATTATATAGTAGGCATCTATAATGCAGAAGATGAAACTTTGGTTTCGGAATGGAAATATAGTGAGCTTCCTGAGATTTTTCAGTTAAAGGTGGGAAAATATAAAGTGATAGCTCATGCTCCTAATGTTGATACAGCTTTATTTGATGAACCCTATTGTGAAGGATCGAAGAATTTTGAGATTCAGAAAGATCAGATTACTAATCTTGAAACGGTTAACTGTACATTGAATTGTATCATGGTGACTATCCAATATGATGAGAATTTCAGGAAATTGTTGGGGGATGAGGCTAATATTAAAGTTACTGTTAATAATAAATACTCTCTTAATTTTGAAAAAGATGAAACTCGTGCCGGTTATTTTCCTGCGGAAGCGAGTGGTAATGTAATTGATGCGAACTTTATAGGTGAGCTTGATGATGAACTAGATGTGCCAATTAATAAATCCTTTCCTAATATAAATATTGGCTCTCAGTTGATTATTACTTATACATTGCGGGATGCTAATGGTGATCCGGGCACAGGAGGAGTTGTCAATCCGTCCGTTGAGTATGATGTTACCTGTGATATTGTAGAGTTGGATGGTTCTGTTCATCCCGGAAAGGAAGAGGGAATAGACGACTTTCCATCAGGAGGAGATAAGGAAGGTACTGACCCTACTGTGACAAGTGGTAATAAGAATTTTGATTTGAATACTCCAATTGATGCAAATGACTATAATGAAGAGGTTGATGGTCCTGTTGTTGTGAATTTGTTGGCTTCCAGAGGAATAAAGAATGTGATTGTGGAGATTACAAGTACTGATAGCGATTTTGTGGCGGCTGTAGTAGAGTTGTTTGGTGCTACATCCTTTGATTTGGCAAACCCGCCGGCAGATGAGGATCATAAAAATAACTTGATTTCATTAGGTTTCCCGGTTGGAGATGAAGTGAAAACAACAGAGACGGTACCTTTTAATATTACAAAATTTGTTCCACTGTTGCAGGTATATCATGGCATGCATCAGTTTAAGATTACGGTGAAAGATGTAACAAATGCATCTGCTACAGCTACTTTGACGTTGAATACCAAGTAAAATGAAGTAAAGGAGTATGATGAAAAAGATAAATAAATATATCATTTTATCCCTACTGGCTTTAACTGGTTGTCAGAGTGATGAAAATATAGGCTATGGCGGAGAAGGTACGCTTAGTTTGGAGGTACAGATGAAAAATGACTTGCAGGTGGTTGTTACTCGTTCTCTGACTGTTGATGAAGAAAATGCTTTGGCAAAAGATTGTAAAATTCGAATTTATGATACGGATAAGTTGATTCGTAAATACTTGGGCACGGCAGAACTTCCGGAAGAAGGAATAACATTGCCTTCCGGTGAATACCGGGTACGGGTGACTGCCGGAGATTCTGTGGCTGCATCGTTTACCAAAAGTTCTATGAGGGAGTTAAACCTTTCACTGTCGAAAGAGCAAAAGTAACCCCGGTAGATGTAATATGCAATATTGCGAACACAGTAACAAAAGTTGCTTTTGGTGAATCTTTGAAAACTGTTTTTAAAGAAGAATATGCTGTGTCAATAGCCGTAAAGGCAGAAAATGGAATATTGGATTTTAATGCGGATAATTTGGAAGCAATGGGATATTTTTCTCTTCCAGCCGATTGCGATACTTTGTTTTGTACATTTTCGGCAACTGATATTGCAGGACGTCCGTATACACAGATTGATACTATTCCACAAGCAAAAGCAGCCACTCTTTATCAGTTGACTTATGAATATAAGGATATTGAGGTGGGAAATCCTGATACCGGAGGAGCTATTTTACATTTACAAGTGGATGCCACCCGTTGGAAATCATTGAAGAAGAGGTTATGTATTACCGTCGCCCGGTATTTACTGCTAAATATGGAGATGAAACTTTAAATCTGGATGCCACAAGTTATGTTGCTACTGAAAGTGGTTCGGATGTTACTATAAATATTACTGGCTCTTCTGCTTTGCAACAGGTACTTCTTTCATCTGAACAGTTTCCTGAATTTTTGGCAACAAGTGAAAACTCTTTTGACTTGAAAAATCTGACAGAGGAACAAAAAACTCAGTTGACAGCAGGTGGAATACTGATTGATGAAAAAGCAGAATCCAAAGGATATGCATTGAATCTGACTCTGTCTGCTGATTTGATTCGAAAATATACGGTTAATGAAGGGTTTTATGCAATTAGTTTAACTGCGACAGACGCAAATAATAAGATGCGTACAGCAAACTGGAAGATGGTAGTTTCAAATGCTACCGTACAAACAGAGCCTGTTCCGGTCTATGAAGTGTGGGCAACAAAAGCAACTTTGTATGGTAGTGTTCTTCCCGGTCGTGAGCCACAAGGTATATTGGCCTTCCGCTATCGTAAGGCGGATGAACAAGACTGGAAAATAGTAGATGCCGTTCGTGACGGACAGAGCGTTCAGAGTGTGTCTGCTGTGACAGGATTACTTTCTGACACGAAGTATGAATATCAATTAATGGATGGTGATGTACTATCTACAGTTGTCTGTACGTTCACTACGGAAAAAGCATTGCAATTGGGAAATAGTAGTTTTGAATATTGGTCGGGAAGTGTTCCTACCTATATTGCGCCTTCATCTGCCGAAAGTGATATTTTTTGGGATTCAGGAAATCATGGTTCCAAATCTGCGAGTGTCGATATTACGGTTGCCGATGCTTCTATTAGACATAGTGGAAAATATTCTGCCAAGTTAACCTCAACAGATGCCAAAGTTTTGGGGATCGGACAGTTTGCAGCAGGTAATCTATTTGCTGGCAGATATTTGAAAACAATAATGGATGGATTGAAAGGAAATGGTGTCTTAGGTTGGGGGCGTCCTTTTACTGCTCGTCCGTCAGCTTTACGTGTCTATGTTAAGTATCGTCCTAAAGCGGTAACTAACCCATTGCCTGAGCAAGGATTGATTTCAGGGGAGCCAGATCAGGGAATCATTTATGTGGCTATAGGTGATTGGTCTGGAACGGGTGGTGAATATATTCCAGGATATGAATGGGCTGTCGTTGCGCAGACAGATTTTAATCATCCGGAAAATACACGTACTTTTGATCCGAATGATGAGAATATAATAGCCTATGGTGAGCGTATCTTTACGGAGGATATTGGCGAAGACGCTGAAATGGCAGAGATTGTCATTCCTCTGAATTATCGTGATAACACTCGTTTGCCCAAATATATTGTGATGGTTGCTTCATCTAGTCGTTATGGAGATTATTTTGCCGGGGCCGTGGGAAGCATTATGTGGATAGATGATGTAGAACTTGTATATTAACTGTTGATTATCAAATAAATATTGCACGTGAAAAAGTTTTTAATATATATCTTGTTAATGGTGGGGATGACTGCCCAGGCACAAGAGTTTAAACGTAATATAGAGGCTCGTACTTTTGTTCCGAAAGGACAATGGATTGTGGGTAGTTCGGTTTCTTATTCCGAACACAACGAGCAGAACTACCAATTCCTGGTAATTGACGGTTTTAATTCGGATGGATATACCTTTAAGGTGAGCCCGATGTTTTGTTATGCATTTAAAGATAATGTGGCTGCGGAGGGCGTTTCTCTTATGGGCGTACATTAACAAAATTAGATGGTGTGACTTTGAATCTTGACGAGGATACTAAATTTGATGTGAATGATATGTATCAATTGAAGCATACATATGGTGCTATTGGGATTCTTCGAAATTATATCAACTTAGGAACAAGCAGGCGTTTTGCTCTTTTTGCAGAAACGAGGTTGGAAGTCGGTGGAAGTCAGTCCAAGATCGTTACGAAGGATAATACTTCGCTGACTGGAACTTACTCAAAGACTACAGATTTTGGTTTGGGAGTTGCTCCTGGTATTGTTGCATTTATAAACAATTTTACAGCAGTCGAGGTCAGTATTGGAGTACTTGGACTAGATTTTAGTAAGGTAAAACAGACTACAGATCAAGTATATATCGGAGAGCGTTCGTCAAGTTCGGCAAACTTTAAAATTAACCTATTCTCCATTGGATTAGGTATAGCATTCTATTTATAAGGAAGGAATAATGAGTCGATTAATCTATATATGTGTAATGGTTGTGTTGGCTGGAGTACAGACACTTTCGGCACAACAACGGGATACAATTATAATACGTGATACCATTTATTTGGATAAAGCGGAATTGGAGAGAAAGAAAGATAAAGATATTGTGGAGAACACTAACTTGGTTCGTATAAAACCAATAGGACGTTTTGACCGTGGAATTGTGAGTTACAGGTTTATTCCTAAGAAAAAATGGATCGGTGGTCTGACTTTCTCCTATGTTAATTTTGATAGTGACGACAGTCGTTTGCTGTTCTCCATGCTAAAGGATTTTGATTGTAACTTTAAGACGTTTTCTGTTAAGCCCTTTGTTGGTTATGCAATAAAGGATAATGTTGTGGTTGGAGTAAAGCTCGGATATAATCATACAATTGCTGATTTAGGAAATATATCGCTTAATATTGATGAAGAGTCGGATTTCTCGTTGAGTAATATGAGGTATGCGGAGGATCTTTATTCTTTTGGTTTGTTCCATCGTTCGTATGTCGGGCTTGATAGGGGGAAATTATTCGGATTATTTAATGAGACGACATTAACATATTTGAATGGGACATCAAGTTTTGCCAGAGGAGAAGGAGCGGAATATAAGCGGACGGATACGACGATAAATGAATTGCATTTGGGTATCAATCCGGGAGTTGCTGTTTTATAACACAGAATGTTTGTGCAGAGCTTTCTTTAGTTGTGGGTTTCAAATATAGGTCGGAGAAACAAAGCAATAATTTGGGAGAAACTGGGAAACGACGGTCTAGCGGTGCTGATTTTAAGATCAATCTGTTTAATATAAATATTGGTTTAATTTTTTGCATGTAATGGTGATGCGTATTATATATAATTTATTTCTTAGCGCAGTATTTGTGTGTTTACTGCAAAGCTGTATCAAAAATGATATAGGATACCCGCAGATTGCATTGTCTATTGTAGAAATGCAAGTGACTGGACAACGAGGGAATGCTGTCATTTCGAAGATAACCGTACAGTTACACTTAATATAGAAGAGACGCAGGACTTGAAAAAAGTTCAAGTCACTGCCTTTACTGTGACGGAAGGTGCTGAAAGTACGCTTGCGGTGAACGATATTATTGATTTGACGACTCCTTATAAGGTCACATTGTCACTTTATCAAAATTATCAATGGAGTATTCTTGCCAACCGTAATATAGACCGGACTTATAAACTCCAAAATCAGGTTGGGGTATCTGAGATTAATGAGGAACAGCGGTTGGCTGTGGCTTATGTGACAAAAGATACAAAATGGAAAGATCTGCAATTGCTTGAACTGAAGTTGGGACCTGTCGGCTCTACTTATAATGGAAGTACTGAAATTCCTTCTTTAGATTGGACAGTATATTCCAATTACGCCTCTGCTAAAATCTTAGTGAAATATAAAAATTTCTTTGAAGAAAGTGGGAAGTGCGTGCTTATCGTAAAGATAAAAATGCTGACACGAAGCGGGCAGATGGATGGGTGAATGTAGCATGGTTATATGGTGAAGGTCTTGAAGGAGCGGATAATGGGTTTGAAATCCGTGAGGCTTCTGCTATTGAATGGCAAAAGGTAGATAAATCTTATATAACATTTGATGGGGCGGCATTTATTGCACGTATTCCTCATTTGAAGGCGGAGACAGAATATGTTTGTCGGGCTTATTCTGGAATTGATTATGGTACAGAACTTTCCTTTACAACAGGAAAGGCTGTCGAAATTCCGAATAGTTTGTTCGAAGATTGGAGTAAAGAGGATAAGGGAAATAACAAGATACTTTGGAAACCATGGGCAGAAGGAATGGAGAAAGGTTATTGGGATACGGGTAACAAAGGTGCTACCACTGTTGGTACCAGTAATACGATTCCAGTACTTGATACATGGAATGGTTCGGGTAAGGCTGCACAGTTGAAATCTGTTTATATTGTGTTAAAATTTGCTGCTGGTAACTTGTTTGTCGGAGATTATTTAAGAACAGATGTTACTGATGGAGTTCTTAGTTTTGGTAAGCCATTTACAGAACGACCAACTCGCTTGAAAGGACATATTAAATATACAAGTGTAACTATCGACAAATCAACTTCTGAATTTAGTTATTTGAAAGGTAGACCTGATTCTTGTCATATTTATATCGCTTTAGGTGATTGGGATGAGCCTGTGGAAATTCGAACTAAAAAGAGTGAACGTAAATTGTTCGATAAGAATGATTCGAATATCATTGCTTATGCGGAATTTATTTCAGGGAAAACGATACCTCAATATACGGAGTTGGATTTACCTTTAGTTTACCGTTCTACTAGTCGTGTTCCTAAATATCTGGTGTTAGTATGTACGGCAAGTAAGTATGGTGATTACTTTACAGGGGGAGATGGTAGTACTTTGTGGGTTGATGATTTTAGTTTGGAGTATGATTATGATGATTAATATTTGGGAAGAGATAAATATACGTTTTTCGTTGGTTTAAAAGGAAAAAACAGACCAGATTTTGCTAGGATAAGACTATTTGTTTATAATTCTTAGAGCTTCTATCTTAGTATATATGTTTTTATAACAAAAGGCTGGAATGCAAGTTCTCGAACGAGTGATAGGTTTAACGATAGGCTAGGATGAAATGAGTGAACCGTGCGGAAATGAATAGAAACTAACTCGAATATTTTCTCATCGTGATAAGAACATTTTCTCACGGTGATAGGAATTAATACTCATCCCTATGAGAATATTTTCTCATCGCGATGAGTATTTTTTCTCATAGCAGTGAGAATTGTTTGAGAATATAATAAGGTATATTATGCTATGTACTTCCCTGATAATGGTTGACTTGTTATTTTCTAATTCTTTCTATAGGTTGACTTGAAAGATTACTCCCCCTATCAGGAGTTGACCTTTTTTTTTATTCCTATATCCGGTTGACTTGGTTTTCTCTTATCTCTGATATAGATTAACTCAACTTATTGAAAGAAGCAAAAAAGAGAGGGATTTCTCCCTGAGGGCACTGAAAAAGTTCCCCATTTGTAATAAGTCTCTCCCTAATACACAAAAAATAGATTGTGAATCCTTTTTCTTTGGGTTCCCAATCTATTTTGTTTTCAGCTTTTGTGCCACCTATGCAGCCATCTATCCTCTTTTTTGATGGTTGTTTGGCTAAAAATGGATTTTCTGACTGCTTCTCTTAGATTAATTTGAGAATTCTCTTGATATTTGATGCGAAAATAGCCAATGCGCCTTGCATCTGCATACAATACAGGCCATATGACTGCGCTCTCTCATAGCCATACACGTGCTTTAATTCAGAATTCTTGGCTTCAATCTTATATCTTTTCCTGGCTTTTGTTTTAAAATCTTTTGTCTGTTGGTATTCCAGCTGGGTTTCTTGTTGGCTTGTCTTAATGGAAACACTATAAGTCTTGCTCTTTGCCCCATTTTTATAACATCCTTTCCGCCATGAACATACCTTACACTTCTCTACATCAAAATAATACGTCCAAGTTTGATTCCATTTACCATCGCTCTTTCCTTGTTTGGCTTTTCTTATAGCCATATGTCCGGCAGGGCAGACAAACATACCGGCATCTTTATTGAAATCGAATTTATCGTCCTCCTTCCTGAATCCGTTGCTAATAATAGGATGTATCCTGGATATCAACTCGAATCCTTTTCTTCATCTTCTGCCAATTTCAGATTTTCGTTTCCTGAGTATGCGGTATCACCAATAACGGTATCGACCTGCATACCGTTATTTCTGCTCTCTTCCACCAATGAGCTCAATTGGGGGCCGTCTCCTTTATCTCCGGAAGTAACTATAGCCGCGGTGATGATACGTTCATCGCTCATGGCTATATGTGTCTTGTAACCAAAGAAGGAACTGTCTTCACTCTTATGACCAACTCTCGCGTCCTCGTCTATGGACGTAGTATAGTGGTCTTGAATGTCATCAAGAGTTTCCCTCAACATATTAAGACGTTGTTTGACTGCTGGAATATTGGACATGCTCTGGTTATCCTCTATTGTAGAAAGAAGTCTTTGGGTATAATCCAACTCACGGGACAGATCATCGTCTTCATTCTTTTGCGGCAGTGAATCTTTTATAGCCTCGTCAACTTCATAAAGCGCTTTTCTTAATTGTTTGCTACGTAGTTTGAGAAGCTCTATGGGAGAATATGGATTGGATCTTGATGCTGTATGAGTCGCATCAACAATGATTGTCCTGGAAGTGATGACTCCTTTTTCCACAGCCAGACTTACAGTCTTCTTTATCAGAAGAGTTAGCAAGTCCATATCTTTGAGACGCATCTTGCGGAATTTACAGAGAGAACTGGGATTGATGACACCTTCCTCAGGAGCCATACCTAGGAAATACTTGAATGACATGTCATATTGAGAACGCTCAACAACATCTACATCGGAGATATCATAGATGGTTTTGAGCAAAAGGTATTTGAACATACGGATAGGACTCTCTGCAGTACGTCCATTATCACTACAATACTTGCTAACCAACTCTTGGTAGACAAAAGAAAAATCCACCAAATCATTAATACGCCGTAAAAGGTTATCCTTTGACACCACCAGATCATATAGAGCGGTGTAGGGGCTGAGTATAAAATCTTGTTGCTGTGATAACATGCCAGTCTGAATTTGTAGCACACAAGATACTAAAATATCTGCACAGAACCAAACGAATTGTAAGGTATGTGCAGATATTTTCTCTTAAAAAGGAAGGGAGGACTTTTTCAGTGCCCTCTTTCTCCCTTTTTCCTCTTTCTTACCCTTTTCCAAGGGCTTCCTGGTCTTTTCTGCGTCAAATGTACATAATTATTTCAAATACATGCTACACTCAGATACTTTTCCCTGTAGCTAATCCACATTTTCTTGATTGGACCTACCATTTGTCCTGCCTGTGCAGGAGTTAGCATATTCAAGCTCATATGAGGTCTTTCATTGTTGTAGAAGTGTACAGCTATATCAACGGCCTTCTTGACTTCTTCTATGGATTTAAAACGCATTCCCTGCAACAACTCGTTCTTTATAATACCATTCACACGTTCAGCTATGGCATTATCCTTGGGATTGCCATTTTCTGTCATACTGGGAAGGATTCCATTGTGCCGTAATACGGCTATATAATCCGCACTGGCATATTGTACCCCTCTGTCTGAGTGGTGTATTAGTCCATTAGCTTCTATCCCGCCAATGCGTCCGATAGCCATTTCCAGTGCTTCCACAGTGTAACAGCTCCCCAAAGTATCCCTACGCAATAGCCGATAATTTCCTTGGTATAGGCATCTGTCACCAGGGACAAGTAGCAAAACACATAACTATCGTCCGGAAGCCATATTGTTATATAAGTAATATCACTAACCCACAACTGGTTAGGATGGTCTGCCAGCAGTGTTCGTGTCAAGTCAGGATACTGTGGCAGATAATGAGAAGAATCTGTGGTACGCGGAGCACGGAAACGTTTGCGTACTGTCAAGCGATACTTTGATAATATGGCGCAGAAGCAGTCACGACCAACCGCTGCAGAACTGGTGCCGAACTCATTACGGTACATCAGCCAGAGCTTCTCACCCCCAATTCCCCGATCTTTTTCACGCACACGCTTTACAAACTCAAGTACGAAACGCTCACGGGCATAGGTGTCCATGCTATGGTCTACATACTTATAAAGGCTTGCTTTGTAACACCAAACAGCTTGCAAGAGAAGTGACGGTAGAGCCGCCACCCTCTTTACAAAGCCTTTTCATTGTTTGGTGTCGGCTTTTTTTCGGATAGGAATGTTAAACATTTCCTCAGCGACATCGATCATTGTATCGTAAGCATGCGCACGCAATTTCTCGTGCTTCAGCTCAGTACGCAAACGCTCGTTCTCAAGGAGTAAGGCGGTGATAGCCGCAGAATCCTCTGAGGGAATGGGAGACTTTTCTTTTCATAAACTGTGCCATTTCGGGATTTGAATCCTCAAAGATACGAACCCAGCGCATAAATGTACTACGCGCAATACCTTTTTCTTCCGCAAATTTGTAACTAGGCAAGGAGGAACAATAGAACTCACGAAGAAGTACAATCTGTTCGAGACTAAATGTAATGTCTGACTTTTTCATCTTTTATTATTTTAGTTGATACTTAGAGTAGTCAACCAAATCCAGGGTAAGACACTATGTATTAATCAAATAACTATTTTACATTTTTCGTTTTACACATCCTAATTCATCGTTCAAAAAGCTCTTAATCTCTAAAAACATGTTTTTTACTGCATTTATTAAAATGTATCGGGGATAATCCCGTTCTTTTATTCTTTTTTAAGCCCGAAAACAGTTAGTCCATAACCGTACATGAAATGAATAAAAAACAGAGTGCGGTTGTTTCTTTATCAGAATATAGATAAGGTGATATGCTTTGGCTATTCACAAGAGGAAATATAACTGTCGGGAATAATATACAAAAAAGACTGTCTTAGAATTTTAAGACAGTCTTTCGTTTAATTCATCATTTTATTTCTTATTCTTTCAAAGCCTCTTGAAGATCAATGCCCAGTGCTTTGGCAACTCCTGTTCCGTATGCCGGATCGGCCTTATAGCAATTGCGCACGTGGCGCTGTTTGATGAACAATTCGGAATCTCCCATGGCGCGGGCTGTATTCTCGAACAATAATTGCTGTTCGTCTGCCGGCATCAGTCGGAACAAGTCACCCGGTTGGCTGTAATAGTCATCATCATATTCACGTTCATTGTAATTGTAAACTTCGCCTGTTACTTTGAGAGGCGGTTCTTTCATATCGGGAGAATCCTGCCATTCGCCGTAGCTGTTCGGCTCATACCCTTTTGCAGAACCGTAGTTCCCGTCAACGCGCATTGCTCCGTCTCTATGATAAGCATGGAAAGGGCAGCGTGGCTTGTTTACTGGAATTTGTTCCGCATTCACTCCGAGACGGTAACGCTGTGCGTCACCATAAGAGAAGAGACGTCCTTGTAGCATTTTGTCGGGAGACAATTCGATACCGTCTACAAGATTCATCGGGTTGAATGCTGCTTGTTCCACTTCAGCGAAGTAGTTTTCCGGGTTGCGGTTCAATTCAAGGATGCCGACATCTTGTAAAGGGAAGTCTTTGTGCGGCCACACTTTGGTCAAGTCGAACGGATTAATGCGATAATTGTCCGCTTCTTCCTCTGTCATTAGCTGAATCTGGAATAACCATTTCGGGTAATCGCCTTTTTCGATACTCTCGAAGAGATCACGTTGATGTGATTCACGGTCTTTGGCAACGATAGCTTCTGCTTCCTGGTCTGTCAGATTTTTGATACCTTGCAAGGTGCGCAGGTGGAATTTCACCCAGATACGTTGGTTGTCTGCATTGATAAAACTATAAGTGTGGCTGCCGAATCCGTGCATATGACGATAAGAATAAGGAATACCGCGGGGGCTCATGGTGATAGTAACCTGATGCAAAGCTTCGGGCAGAAGCGTCCAGAAATCCCAGTTACTATTGGGGCTGCGCATGTTCGTCTTGGGGTCACGTTTGATGGCATGATTCAAATCTGGAAATTTGAGCGGGTCACGTAAAAAGAATACAGGTGTATTGTTTCCAACCAAATCCCAGTTTCCCTCCTCTGTGTAGAATTTCATGGCAAAACCACGGATATCGCGTTCTGCATCAGCGGCTCCACGTTCCCCTGCTACCGTAGAGAAACGTACGAAACATTCTGTTTGCTTTCCGACTTCACTGAAAATAGCTGCACGGGTGTACTTCGTAATGTCGTGGGTAACGGTGAAAGTTCCGTAAGCTCCTGAACCTTTGGCGTGCATACGTCTTTCCGGAATCACCTCACGATCAAAATGGGCAAGCTTCTCGATAAGCCAGGGATCCTGTAACATCACAGGTCCGCGTTGGCCTGCGGTTTGCGAGTTTTGATTGTCGGCGACGGGCCGTCCGTTCGCAGCAGTAAGTTTTTTCTTTTCCATAAATAGTTTTTTTAGTCGGAAGCTAAGCATAACTAAAACCGTAGTTCCCTTATCCTTTTATTCCGTGGTTTGTAATATGTAACAAAGATAGGCTTGTTTTGCTTGTCTGTCAAACAGATAATTTCTATCTAAAGATAGAGAATAACTATGAATAAATGTATCTACCGGCTGCTATTTATTTTTCTCACCGGAATAATTGGGCTGAGAGACGGGAGACAGCTCTGTTGGAATTGCATAAAAAAACTCCCGTTCTTCCTTTGGGAAGACGGGAGTTTTTTATAAACTATAGCTTGTTATATCTTATACGCTGATTATACGATACCTTGTGCCATCATTGCTTTGGCAACCTTCATGAATCCGGCTACGTTAGCACCTTTCACATAGTTTACGTATCCGTCAGCTTCAGTACCATACTGAACACATGCTTCGTGGATATTCTTCATGATGCTTTTCAGCTTCTCGTCAACTTCTTCAGCACTCCAGCTCAGTTTGATAGAGTTCTGAGTCATTTCAAGACCGGATACTGATACACCACCGGCGTTGGCAGCCTTGCCCGGAGCGTAAAGAATCTTAGCATCCTGGAATACTTTGATAGCTTCCGGAGTAGAAGGCATGTTTGCACCTTCGGAACAGCAATTACGCCGTTTGCAACCAATTTCTTTGCATCGTCACCGTTAAGTTCGTTCTGAGTTGCAGAAGGCAGGGCAATATCAGCTTTTTCGCCCCAAGGACGAGCTCCTTCTACATATTTGCAGCCATATTTCTCTGCATATTCGCGGATACGGCCACGGTACAGGTTTTTCAGTTCCATGATGTAATCCAGCTTTTCGCGGTCGATACCGTCCGGATCGAAGATATAACCGTCAGAGTCGGACATTGTCAACACTTTGCCACCCAATTCGAGAACTTTTTCTGCAGTATATTGGGCAACATTACCGGAACCGGAGATCAGGCAAGTCTTACCTTTTAAGTCAGTACCCTTAGTTTTCAGCATTTCCATCAAGAAATAGATGTTACCGTAACCGGTAGCTTCCGGACGAATCAGTGAACCGCCGAATTCGCGTCCTTTACCGGTGAATGTTCCGGTGAATTCATGAGCCAGTTTCTTGTACATGCCGAACATGAAACCTACTTCACGACCACCAACACCGATGTCACCGGCAGGTACGTCAGTCTCAGGACCGATGTGGCGCCACAGTTCTAACATGAATGATTGAACGAAACGCATCACTTCCATATTTGACTTGCCGCGCGGAGAAAAGTCGGAACCACCTTTACCACCACCCATAGGCAGCGTAGTCAGTGAGTTTTTGAATGTTTGTTCAAAGGCAAGGAATTTCAAGATTGAAAGGTTTACAGATGCATGGAAACGGATACCGCCTTTGTACGGGCCAATCGCGTTGTTGTGCTGAACACGGTAACCCATGTTCGTCTGAATGTTACCTTTGTCATCCATCCAAGTCACGCGGAACTGATATACTCTATCAGGAATACACAAACGTTCGATCAGGTTCACTTTGTCGAACTCCGGATGTTTGTTGTATTCTTCTTCAATCGTAGAAAGAACTTCTTCTACTGCTTGATGATACTCCGGTTCATTGGGAAATCTTCTTTTCAGATCGTCTAATACCTTTGCTGCATTCATATTCTTTTTTTCTTTTATTGGTTGTTTAAAATTCGATTATCTATTTCTCTTATGCGGTTGCAAAAGTAAAGATAAAATTTGAACTAGCAAACATTTTATAAAGAAAAATGCGATAAAACATCAAATTTGATATTTTATCGCATTAAAAGTGAAAAAAAAGATATTTATTTGTTCTTTTTGATAGACTTATAGACGGGAATAAAGACTAATGCTGCCGAAATGATAAGCATTACTAGCGTCATTCCGTCAATCCGTTCTGCTTTTGTAAGAACTAAATAGCAAAGCGCCAGCCAAAGCAGGCTGACGCAAACTATTTGTGATTTTGATAACGGTCTTCTCATTTGCTTTCTTTTTTCTTTTTGTCTACGATAGCGTCAATCACGGCTACGGCAGTGATATTGACAATGTCGCGGACGGAACTTTCGAAGTCGGTGAAGTGGATAGGCTTGTTCAATCCCATCTGGATAGGGCCGATAAATTCTGTGTCGGGATCCATTGCCTGTAGCAGTTTGTATCCGGCATTTGCAGAACTCAGGTTCGGGAAGATCAGTGTGTTCACATCTTTACCTTTCAGGCGGGTAAACGGATATTTGGCATCACGCAGTTCGCGGTTCATGGCAAAGTTCACCTGCATTTCACCGTCGATAGCTAGTTCTGGATATTCCTTTTGCATATAGCTCACCGCTCCGTGTACTTTGACAGGGCTGCCGGAGGTATCGGCGCCGAAGTTGGAGTACGACAGCATCGAGATGACCGGTGTATGGTTGAAGAAACGGACTGTCTTGTCAGCCAGTTTGGCGATGTCAATCAAGGTTTCCGTATCCGGATGACGGTTGATCAAGGTATCTGCCAGGAAGTAAGTACCTTTCTTGGAGTTAAGAATGTGCATCGTTCCGAAATGATTGAATCCGGGTTGGATGCCGATTACTTCTTTGGCTACTTTGATAGTGTTGCTGTATCTTGTATAAAGCCCGGTGATGAATGCGTCGGCATCTCCGGTTTCTACCATCATCATACCGAAGTAGTTGCGTTCGAACATCTTGTCGTTGGCTTCTTCGTAAGTAAAACCTTCGCGTGCACGCTTTTCCGCAAGGATGCGTGAGTATCGTTCGCGGCGTTCCGATTCGTCCGGGTGGCGGAGATTGACGATTTCGATACCTTCCAGGCTGAGATCGAGTTCTTCTGCCAGCTTGCCGATAGCTTCATCGTTTCCTAATAAGATAGGATGGCAGATGCCTTCGGCTTTCGCTTCAACGGCAGCTTTCAGCATATTCGGGTGGATGCCTTCGGCAAACACTACACGTTGCGGATGGCGACGGGCTGTATCATACAGTTGGCGGGTCAGTTTGGACTCATATCCCATCAGTTCACGCAGATGTACGCAGTAAGCGTCCCAGTCTTTGATTTCGGTGCGGGCTACTCCGCTTTCCATAGCGGCTTTTGCTACGGCACAGGAAACTTCTGTGATGAGACGCGGGTCTACCGGTTTCGGGATGAAATATTCCGGGCCGAAAGAGAGGTTGTTTACATGATAGGCTGCATTTACGACATCAGGTACAGGCTGTTTTGCCAGATTGGCGATGGCGTGTACAGCGGCAATCTTCATTTCCTCGTTGATCGCTTTGGCATGCGTGTCCAATGCGCCACGGAAGATGTACGGGAAACCGATTACATTATTAATCTGGTTCGGATAGTCGGAACGTCCGGTTGCCATCAATACATCGGGGCGGGCTGACATCGCTTCTTCGTAGGAGATTTCCGGCGTAGGATTAGCCAGTGCAAATACGATAGGCATCGGAGCCATGCTGCGCACCATATCCTGGCTCAGCACATTTCCTTTCGACAGGCCGAGGAATACATCTGCGCCTTTGATTGCTTCTTCCAGTGTGTGGACATCTGTGCGGTCGGTGGCGAAGTATCTTTTCTGTTCGTTCAGGTCGGTACGTGTTTTGCTGATTACGCCTTTGCTGTCCAGCATGACGATATTTTCGAGACGTGCACCCAGTGAAACATACAATTTAGTACAAGATACGGCAGATGCACCTGCACCGTTAACAACGATTTTCACATCTTCGATTTTCTTTCCGGCCACTTGCAGGGCGTTTACCAGTCCGGCACTGGAGATGATAGCCGTTCCGTGCTGGTCGTCGTGCATCACCGGGATATCCAGTTCTTCTTTCAGACGGCGTTCGATTTCGAAACATTCCGGTGCTTTTATATCTTCCAGATTGATACCACCGAAAGTAGGAGCGATAGCTTTCACCGCTGCGATGAATTTTTCGGGGTCTTTCTCGTCCACTTCGATATCGAAGACGTCAATACCCGCATAGATTTTGAAAAGCAGACCTTTGCCTTCCATTACCGGTTTGCCGCTCAATGCGCCTATATCACCCAGTCCGAGTACGGCTGTACCGTTAGAGATAACGGCAACAAGGTTACCTTTCGCAGTGTATTTATACGCGTCCTGTGGATTTTTCTCTATTTCGAGGCATGGTTCTGCTACGCCGGGAGAATATGCGAGTGCTAAATCTGTTTGTGTACTGTACGGTTTGGTAGGAACTACCTCAATCTTACCAGGTTTGCCCTGTGAGTGGTAGAGCAAAGCGGCTTCTTTGGTTATTTTAGCCATAGTATCTGTATTATTTATTAATAAGTTATCATTTGGCTGCAAATGTAGGAATAAAAGTTAGAAATTGTAGCCGATGATTAGTAAATTCTATTAATTTTATATCAAAGAGACTGAATTTATGATATGATATACATTGGTTGCGTGTTTATATCCTACTCTTTTTTAAAGGCTTCGATATTGATTTATTGAAATTTTAACGAGTGCTTTGATTGCCGTCTTTAGTTATTTCGTTATTTTTGAGTCCATATATGATTTAACCTTATATGATAATGATAACCACCCAACAACTTCAATTATTAAAAGATGGGAATAAAAATGCCTTTGAAGCTTGTATCGTGCATACAATGCCCGCATTTATAATTTTGTTCTTTCTATGACAGGCAATGCCGGGGTGGCGAAGGATATTACGCAGGATATTTTTCTCCAAATTTGGGAGAAGCGGCTTAATATTGATCCGGAAGGGAATTTTGACGGCTATCTTTTTAAAATATCCCAAAATATGGTGTATCATTATGTAAGACGTGAACTTCTGCTTCAAAATTATGTGGATAAACTGTCGAATGAATCATCTGACGAATCGGTAGAGATAGACGGAGAGTTGGATTATTTATTTTTAGAAGAGTATATCCTGAAACTTATAGAAGAACTGCCTCCTGCCCGTCGGGGTTTTATGCTTTATTGGAAATCCGGACTGAATTATCGAGAGATAGCTGAACAGTTGAATATATCGGAAAAGACTGTTGCCACACAGGTACACCGCTCTTTGGATTTCTTGCGTGACAAACTGGGGATGATTGCCTTTTCTGTCTCTTTTTTCTTGCATATATTTAATATCGAACTTTTAATAAAAGTTAATATCTGAATTATCTCCATTTTCTTGTAGTCTTTTTCTTTCTCTCAAGACTAGTATATATAGAACAGGAAAATTATGGAGCGACACGATTACATAGTACTATTGGAAAAATTCTTCAAGAAGAAGGCCTCTTCTGAAGAAAGAAGGATACTTATTGAATGGATTCGTAAACCGGGAATTCGGGAGGAGTTTAATTCGCTTTGCGAGCAAATGTGGAAAGGAGCGGCTGTCGGAATAGATAAGACAGTGGAAGAGGAAATGTGGAATCATTTGCAGAAGAATTTGGATGAACCAAAATTTTGTATCCGAAGAAGCGGCGTTGGCTATTATATATAAGGTGGGCCACCTATTATTAGGTTTGTTTGGGCCTGGCCACTTATTGGGGAGTAGAACATATTAATAAGTTATCACAGGAGCCTTTCATGGTTGCAGTAGATTACGGGCAGAAAGCGAATCTTACTTTACCTGATGGAACGAAAGTCTGGTTAAATTCGGCTACTCATCTTTCTTATGATGCGGAATACAACAAATCCGACCGAAAGATTTATTTAGACGGAGAATCCTATTTTGAAGTGGCAAAAAACAAAGACAAGCGTTTTATCGTTTGTTGCAATGACTTGGAGATAGAAGCACTGGGAACCACTTTTGATGTGAAGGGGTATGGTGACGATCTTTCCGTCACGACACTGCTGGCAGAAGGAAGTGTCAGGGTTTCTAATGAAACGAATGCCATATTGTTGAAACCCGGGAGAAAGGTAGATATCATAAGAACAGGCAGACATTTATTAAATCGGCCATCTCGGATATGCGTGAAATCGATTTCTGGCGGAATAATATGTTGATTTTTAATTCAGCGCCTTTAGCGGAGATTGCGACTACGTTGGAGCGTATGTACGGAGTGAAAGTCGTGTTTGACTCGGAAAAACTGAAGAATGTGCCGTTTTCCGGAACCATTCGGAACAGCAGCTTGCATAATGTATTTTACATAATAAGCCTTACTTATCCTTAACCTATGAATTAGAGGGAGATACGGTGAGAATAGGAAGTAGTATTAACTAAAAATGACGATTTATGGAAGACACCTCATAATAAAAAAAGAGGGTAGAACTATGTAGCAGCATAATTCTACCCCGAATCAAATACGGTTTATACATGATAGTAAAAGAATTTTCCTTATGCGGATAAGGAAAGGGAATCCTTTTGCATCACGGTTTGACAAAGATAATAAAAGTCTGGCTTTCAGACTTATATTTTAAAAGAATTTAAAGCTAATTACTAATGAGAAAACAATTACATATCATATTCAAGCTTGTTATGTTCTGTTGTATATTGTTGTTCGTGTCTCAAGAGGTTAGTGCGCAGATCACTTTCTCTGTGAAGAATCAGACATTACGCCAGACGATACGAGTGATTGAGAAGAAAGCTGATTATAGCTTCTTTTATACAGATAAGCTTCCCGGATTGGATCAAAAGATTTCGTTGACAGTGAACAATGAAAGTATCGATACAGTTTTAGAAAAAGTTTTCAAAGGATCATCTATTAGTTATAAAATAGAATCGGGCAAGCAAGTGGTGCTTACCCTCAAAACCGAACAGAACGCCCCCAGAAGGAAATGAAAACAATAACCGGTGTCGTAGCCGACCGGCGGGGGGAACCTATTGATTGGTGTCACTGTGAGAGTGGAAGGAGAGAATATTGGAACTGCCACCGATATAGACGGGCGTTTCTCCTTGGAAGCTCCTGTAGGGGCAAAAATCATTTTTTCTTATATCGGTTACGTTTCCCAGTCTCATACGGTTAATAACCAGAACGTATATAATATATCTTTGAGTGAAGACTCACAAGTACTGGAAGAGGTTGTCGTAGTGGGTTATGGCTCTATGAAACGGAAAGACATTACAACTGCGGTATCTGTGGTTTCTACAGCGGATATTGAAGAACGTCCGATCATGACGGCTGCACAAGCAATTCAGGGAAAGGCGGCAGGTATTCAAGTAGTGCAACCATCGGGTATGCCGGGATCCGGTGTAACAATCCGGGTGAGAGGTGCCACCTCGGTGCAGGCATCAATGAACCGTTGTACGTAGTGGACGGTTTGCCGTCGGATGACATCTCGAATATCAGCCCGAACGATATTGAAAGTATGCAAATTCTGAAAGATGCATCATCTGCAGCTATTTACGGAGCACGTGCGGCGAATGGAGTAGTGTTGATTACTACTAAAAGAGGAAAGATTGGTGCACCGCAAGTGAAAATGAGTGCTTATGTGGGTTTTTCTAAATTAGGGAAGAAGATAGATGCCTTGAATACGGAGCAATATAAAGACCTGATGAAAGACTTGAAAGCTGTTTCGGACGTTGCTCCCAATATCCCTGAAAGTGAAACACGCTATGTGGACTGGACTGATTTATTCTTCGGTACGGGTGTCAATCAGAATTATCAATTGTCTGTGGCAAATGGAAGTGAGAAACTGCAATATTTTGTGTCCGGAGGATATTCTGACGAACAAGGTATTGTGGAGAAGGCTCATTTCAACCGGTATAATTTTCGCGCGAATCTGGATAGCGAGCAAACAAAATGGTTGAAAATGGCGCTTAATTTTGCTTATTCGCATACGGGCGGACAATGGGTGAACGAGAGCCGTAGTTCTTTACGTGCCGGTTCCATCTTGTCTGTAGTGAATACTCCTCCGTTTATGCAGAAGTGGAATCCGTATGATCCGAATGAATACGATGAACAGGCTTACGGTGCACGTATCTTGAATCCGCTGGCTGCCAATGCTGCGGACAGTAACACGAATACTGATCATATTAATGGTTCGCTCGGATTCACGGTTGACATATACAAAGGTCTGAAGTTTAAAACGACTTTTGGAATTGAACTGACTAATGAGCATTGGGACTACTATCTGGATCCGATTTCAACTTCGGACGGACGGGGTACAAAAGGACGCGTGGAAGAGAGTTTCTCCCGAAACTTTGAATGGCTTTTTGAGAATTTGTTGACCTATGATTGTTCATTCAACAAACATAACATTTCTGTTATGGGAGGAGCTACCCAGCAGCGTGCACAATATAACGCTTCTTGGATGGCAGGTTTCGACTTGGCGGATTCTTATCCCGATATTCATTCCATCAGTGCCGCCAACCAGTTGGATAAGGATGCTTGCGGTTCTTCTGCTTCCGCATGGACACTGGCTTCTTTTTTGGGTCGCGTAGCTTATAATTATGACAGCCGTTATTTACTGACGGTTAACTTCCGTGCTGACGGTTCTTCCCGTTTTGCTCCGGGACATCGTTGGGGTACTTTCAGCGGAGAATTTCAGGCGAGAAGTTCATGCAACCTTTGCAAGACATTGTAACCGACATGAAGCTACGTGCCGGATGGGGTATGAACGGTAATCAGGGCGGTTTTGGAAACTATGCCTACATGGCTGCCATGAGTGTTAGTAAACTGCCGGTTTCGGAAGGTAATTTATATCCGGGACTTGCCATTAAACCCGGTTCGGCGGCCAATAAAGAACTGACTTGGGAGAAGACAAGCCAATGGAATCTGGGACTCGACCTGACAATGTTTGATTCTCGCTTATCCTTCTCAGTGGACGCTTACTACAAAAAAACAACCGATTTGTTACTGACTGTCAGCTTACCGGAGAATGTAGTGCCGAGCAGTGTGACAAGAAACGATGGTGAAATGGTGAATAAAGGTATGGAGTTTACTGTCTCTTCTCAGAATTTTAAGGGTAACTTCCAGTGGAATACAGATTTTAATATTTCTTTCAACAAGAATAAGTTGACGAAACTCGGCTTGAATAAAGTTTATTATTATGCTGAAATGTATGAATCCAAGGAGAAGCTGTCATCCTGAAAGAAGGTCTTCCGTTGGACATTCTTTGGGTATATATCCGAAGGTGTCGATCCGGAAACAGGGGATATTATCTATCGTGATCTGAATGGTAACGGTTTTATTGATCCTGAAGATCGAACCACCTTGGGAAATGCTCAACCCAAGTTCATTTACGGTATGACGAATACATTTTCGTATGCCGGTTTTGACTTGTCTGTTTTCTTGCAGGGAAGTCAGGGCAATAAGATTTTTAACGCGTCGCGCATCGATATGGAAGGTATGACAGACTTTAGAAATCAGTCGGTTCGTGTATTGGAACGTTGGAAACGACCGGGTATGATTACCAATGTCCCCCGCGTTGGTAATACAGAGAACAATCACAACTCTTCCCGTTTTGTAGAAGACGGATCTTATTTGCGCCTGAAAACAGTCACTTTATCCTATAATTTTCCAAAGAAATGGTTGAATAAGATACATCTGTCCCGATTGCAGGCTTACGTCACCGGGCAGAACCTTCTCACATTGACAAAATACAAGGGATACGATCCTGAGGTAAATGCTTTTGGAGGCGACTCCGTTGCTCAAGGAGTGGACTATGGTACTTATCCTCAATCGAGGGCGGTAATTTTTGGTTTGAATGTTGAATTTTAATAGGTGCGAAATGAAAAACATAATAAAGTTAGCTAATGTCGTGCTCTGTGTCTTATTTGTTTCATGCAGTGATTTTCTGGATGAGAAACCGCAATCGGATTTTATGCAGG